>Ga0210077_1000291_pt1 | contig 20617 bp, 23 predicted proteins | sample RushMan_CattailN_5_FD_185556 | JGI IMG/M metagenome (GOLD analysis project Ga0210077, IMG submission 185556) | Wetland microbial communities from San Francisco Bay, California, USA, that impact long-term carbon sequestration -... | ecosystem: Environmental > Aquatic > Marine > Wetlands ... | reverse complement strand
CGCCTCTTTTGCCATTTCTTTAACCATGGACAGCGTATTTTGCAGCATCTCGGAAAATCTTTGCCAAAACGCCTCGTTAATTTCATCATTTTCCTTAAGATCGCCGAACTGCTCTTCGACAAGATCACAGTTCAGGCATCTTGAGGTAAATTGGCAACGCTCGCACCATCTGTCACAGTAGTTGTAGATGCCGGGTATATATTTTGGATCTTTTGCCCGTTTTAACCATTCATCTTTATCCATGGTTTTTCCGCCTTTAAAGAGAGGGCCTCGGCCAGCCATTTAAGGCCCGTTCGATGTGTTGCGCCAGCGCCAAAGCTTCATGCTCATTCCAGGGGCGAGCGACGATCTGGACACCGACGGGCAGCCCTTCGGAAGAGGTGCCTGCTCGAACGACCACGACAGGCCATCCGGTCAGGTTGAATGTCATGGTATAGCTGAACCCGGGATATTTTTTTGCCCAGGTATCGTGAGGCATGGCCGGATAAGCGTTCACCGGACAAACGATGGCGTCGTATTCTTCCATGAACGACAGCATGTCACTGCGAAACCCGGCCAAGTCCTCCGAAAGGTCCGCGAGCGCCATCGCTGAGATCGTCTTCTCATTTTCGGAGGACTCGATTCTTTCGATTGTGCCGGCTTCGAGCAAAAGTTTCTGCCGCCAAGGTTCGGCATACGCACTCCACAGTCTGTAAAACAGGTCCAGAGATCGGTCAACGGCTTCGGGCCGGCTTTCTTTTGTCTGCATAACGGCGTCGGAGAGAACGTTTGCCGCCTGCTCAACCGCTTGGATTGTCTGAGCGGTGGGAGTCCTGATGCCGTTGTCGGTAAAGAAGGCAACGCGCAGCCTGTTGAGTTCAACCGTACCGGGATCCCCCAGGGGCATGGGCACGATGGCAGGATCTTTCCAGTCGATCCCGCTGATAACCGGAAGGCACAATGCCAGATCCTCTACGTATCGTGTCATCGGTCCGAGCGCCGTTAGCGAATCCAGGGGACCTAAGCCGAATGGAACGATATGCCCGGTTCGCGGAACCCGCCCCGAAGTCGGCTTGATGCACGTTATGCCGCAGAAATGAGAGGGAACGCGGATGCTTCCGCCGGTATCGCTGCCGATATCCAGAGGCGAGCCGCCGGCCGCGATAATGGCCGCCGCCCCCCCGCTGCTGCCGCCGGGAGTCCGTGACAGATCATAGGGATTGTTCGTTCGTCCGTAGACCGTGTTGTTGGTCTCGAAGGAAAACGTCAGCTCCGGCGTGTTGGTCTTTCCCAAAAGGATGGCTCCCGCGCGTCGAAGACGAGCCACAACCGTGGCATCCTGCGATGGAACAAATGCGCTTCGACCCTTTGTCCCTCCTGCTGAGATGATGCCGGCCGTGTCCAAGGAGTCCTTGATGGTAAACGGAACGCCATGAAGCGGCCCCTTGACATCGCCTTTAGCCAGCGCCCTGTCCGCATCCCGGGCTTCGGCCAAGGCACGATCTCCTGCCAACTGGACAACGGCGTTGAGTTGCGGATTCACTTTCTCGATGCGATTCAGAAAGGCCTTAATGACTTCCTCGGACGAGACATGCCCCTCCCGTATCATTTTGGCAATGGACGCGACAGGCGCGTAAATAATTTCATCCATAGGATTTCCCTTTTCATCTGAGAGATTGGCCTTTACTGGCTATTATCACCTGACGAATCCGGAGAATGAATCAAAAACAACTCCGCATATCTCTTTCGCATGTCGCGCTTGAGGATCTTGCCCGTCGGCGTCTTGGGCAACGCTTCCACCAGCACCACTTTTTTGGGGATCTTGAAGGCGGCCAGATGCTCCCGACACAGGGTGATGATCTCATCCGGCTCGATGTGCTCCCCTTTGCGCGGCACCACCACCGCCGTCACCGCCTCTATCCACTTGGGATGGGGAAGGCCGATGACCGCCGCCTCCTCCACCCGTTTGTCCAGGTAGATGGCTTCCTCAACTTCGCGAGTGGAGACGTTCTCGCCGCCGGTCTTGATCATGTCCTTTTTTCGATCCACAATCGAAATGTAGCGATCTTCGTCAAGCACACCGATGTCCCCGGAATGGAACCAGCCACCCGCCATGGCCGCCTCGGTTTTTTCCGGATCCTTGAAGTACATGATCATGGCATGGGGACCCCGGCCGCAGATCTCCCCGGGTACCCCGACCTCATCGATGGGCTGCCCCATTTCGCCTTCTATGCGGGTTTCCATGTTGAGTCCGCCCATGCCGGCTGAACCGAGCTTGCCCAGGGCGTCCTCGGCCTTTAGGATGGTATGATAAGGGGCCAGTTCGGTCTGGCCGTAGTAGTTGTAGATCCGGGCGCCCGGAAGCCGATCGAGCATCTCCTTTAAGACTTCCACCGGCATGATGGACGCGCCGTAATAGCATTTTTTGAGGCTCGTGAGATCGTATTTGTCGAAATCCGGGTGGCGCAACATGCCGATCCAGACCGTAGGCGGAGCGAAAAACATGTTGGCCCGATAGTCGGCGATGGTTTTCAGGATCTTGCCGATGTCAGGCATCATGAGGATGTTGGTTCCTCCGGCCCAGAACACCGGATTCAAGAACACGTCCCGCTGGGCGCAGTGATAGATGGGCAGGGCGTTGACATTGACGTCGCCGGCATCGTACCCGCCGTCCACGATGCATCCCATGTACTGGGCCATGAGGGCCTGGTTGCTGATGATTACCCCTTTGGGCAAAGATTCGGTGCCGCTGGTATACGTCATCTGGCAGGGGTCCTCGATATGCAGGATACTGTCCGGCTCGGTGTCCGCAGCGGCGGCATACCAGGACGCAAAGTCGATGAACCGGTCGTCTGCCGGCGCCATGCCAGCCACGTCCCCGGACCAGATCCAGGTCCTGACCGCGGGCATGTCCTCCAGCACGTCCTTGACCAGGTCGTACAGGGCGTCTTCGACGATGAACACCGTGCTTTCGGAATGGTTGATGCAGTAGCAAATGTCCTTTCCCTTCAGCAGGTAGTTGATGGCCAGATACACGGCCCCGATCTTGCAGCACCCCAGCCAGGTGAGGACGTGGTGGATGGTGTTGTGTGCCAGAATAGCCACGCGATCGTATTTCTTGACGCCCAGGCCGTTTAGGGCGTTGGCCACCCGGTTGCAGGCGGCCTCCAGCTCCGCATAGGTGAGGGCAATATCCCCGAAAATGAGGGCCTTTTTGTCGGGATAGTGATAGGCGCTGCGCCGGATCATGTCGGCAATGACCCACCGGTTGACCCGGTTGTAACGGTTCATGAGAAAGGCCAGGTTTTCAGGGTTGAGGGTTTTGTAGCAGGCTTTCTCCGCGTCGGTCAGGGGGCTGGGCATCTGGAGCATAAGACCTCCTCTTGGGGTTTCAGGGTTTTAGGCGGGCGGTTCGTCTATGAGAATCCGTAGTTTTATCTCGAAATAGAAGGGCTTCATAACCATCACCTCATATTTTATCGGGAAAATAAATAAGGCATCCGATATTCCCTGTCCATTTTGATGACTCTTGCCAATGCAGGACATAAAATGTTGATGGATAGCTGTCAGTATTAAGTCCATCATCTACCTGATTTTTTTTTAAAAGGCAAGAGAGGAGGTGGAGACGGACTTTTTGCATACAATTGCAGGATATGGAAAGTATGGCAGATCCCTGCAACAAAAGGCAGGAAATCTGCCGGGAATGCGCTCGCTGCTATGGGTGCAACATACAATATATAGTAATTTAATCTAATCAGCTACAATATATTCTAATTAGATTAAATTGTATTATAATTATATATAATTTTGCTTGACATTATATGATTGTAAATTTATGAATTAGGATATGTCTTTCGTTTTGGAAAATGCTCATGTTCGGGATTCGAGGAGATAGTGTCTATCCTTGGTAATGGTATTTTAAACTCAAAAATGCTCTTTCATCACTAGAAGCAAATAAGGTTGACACCATGAAAAAAAAGATTTCTCCGAACCGCTTGACTGAAAACAGATCTGAATCGAGAAATATTTCGGAAGAAGACCTTAACCCATTGGCCGAGAAAGAAGCAGTGGAATGGTATTTGGATAATGTTGAGCCATACTATTTCTTCAAAGGCGCCGTTCTTTGTTTTATCTTCTGTGTTCCGTTCTGGATTATTTTATTCAGGTTAGTCACCTGATTATTGATGAGCATACACTCAATCAATCATCCAACCGGCGTCACCAATTTTTCCAGATAACGCGTGTGAAAGGAATGCCTATCCATTTCATTCATAATGCGTCTAATCGGTTCAATTTATGTTGTTAAATAAAAAACCAAATCTTGTTTGAAACGATTTTGATCGACATACTGTGCACCGACATTAAGATCAACGATCCATCTTATTTTGACGAGTGTATTGATTTCCGTTCTCATTGGATTGTCTAAGGTAAATTTTAATTCAACCGTATCATTTCTGGAAATATTATGTGGCTCAAGGGTTGAAAATCTGATTCCGGTCATTGAAATGTCTTCAATGAGTATCTCTCCCTTTTCATCTTTCTCCTGGTCAAAGTATTCACCCGAAAGTTGTACGGTCTTACGGAAATACTTTCGAAACTCCAGGCCCACCCGAAAAACCTCACCACATCGGCATCTCGCCTTCAGCCTTTTATGAGTATCCTTGAAATTCGTTACATCTGCATTTTTCTTCAATCCGCATTTGGGGCAGGTGATCGTTACGTGATTGGTTTCGCCTGCATAAATTATTTCCATTTTTTTTCCTCTTGTAAATTTTTTGAAAAACATGCTTTATGAGAAAATAAAATATGTTTTATTCTATATGATCACGGTTGATTTGGCAATGAAATTAACGATCTATTTTAAATTTTCCGGATAATCTTAACAGTCTGAAATGAACTCTATAATTTCGACGATATTCAATAGAGGAGCGTAATATGAAAATTGCTACTATTTTATTGAATGGACAGGAAGTTGCCAGCATTATAACGGATTATGGCTACTTGCCCATACCTTTCATTAATCAGCAATTTGATAAAAATTGGCCGCATGATTTATTGAGCATACTTACTGAAGAAAGATTAGAAGAGATCAAAAGATGGTTTTATCAAAATAGCGGCTCTTTAACTCAAGAATTAAAGGAATTGTCTATTCCGAAAAAATTGATCCGATTTGCACCCTTGTATCGCCGGCCGCGAAAAATTTGGGGGATCGGTTTAAATTATAAAGCGCATGCTGAGGACCTTTCTGAAAAAGTGCCTGTCTCGGAACCGGCGAGTTTTATGAAACCTGATACAACGATCATCGGTTTTAATGATACAATAAAAATACCTGTGCTGTCTGAAAAAACCACGGGAGAGGCTGAGCTCGGGTTGATTTTCGGCAAAAAGTGTAAAAATGTTAAGCCTGATGAATGGCGTTCTGTTTTGGCAGGATTCACGATGATTATCGATATGACGGCAGAAGATATCCTGAGAAGGAATCCGCGGAATCTGACACAATCAAAAAGTTTTGATACATTTTTTAGTTTTGGCCCCATTTTATATACCATTGAAGAAGTAAACGATGTATCGGGTCTTCAGGTTCAAACAATTATCAATGGTAAAGTATATGCCGAGGATACTGTTGCCAATATGACGTTTGGCCCCGATGCTTTAGTTTCGTATCATTCACAAATTATGACAATGCTTCCGGGAGATATTATTTCAACTGGGACACCCGGCGCGGCCACGCTAAAAAATGGCGATATTATTGAATGTCGCATTAGCGGTTTCCAACCGTTGAAAAATCATGTTATTGATTTAAAATTGGAAGAAGAGATGAGAAATCTTTGATGTTATAATTGCTTCATGCGCTTAGAAGAGATCGCCCGTTACTGTGTCCCTAACTATACCGCCGAGTAAATAGAATTCCTGCGCATATATGGGGTGCTAAGCAAGACCCGCGCGATAAGTGGCATAAAGCGGCTCCCAACCTAATTCGGTCTTGATCCGTGTGTTGCTGCATCTATCTGACGGAAGCATGGCTTCGCCGCCTGCCTGCGGCTGTGCGCCGCTTGCCTGTGCTGCGATATTCATCACACACCCCCAAACACGCTAACCTACCGAATAACTGTTGAATTTACTGACCAGACATTCTTTTGGTGAATATTTTCTGTGTTTTTATTTCTTTAAAGCCCAATTTCAAATAGAATCGGTGCGCTTCTTTGCGAACGGCATTGGCCCTGACGCGAATCCTATTGCACCCTTTGGTTTTAAACCATGATTCAGCATGGGATATCAACCCCTTTCCAATACCCTCACCACGGTGCATGTCAGAAACAACCAGGCTGACGATTTCACCCGTTAGTCCTTCTGCAAGTCGAATATCTATTATTGTATTTACGCAACCGACAGCCGGACCATCGATCGACGCAACGATCACTTCTCCTCCTTGATCTCGGATAGCCGCTATTCGTCGAGACAAAGTGCGGTCATCAACATCATAACCCAGCTCTTTCAACAATCCTCTAAGGGTTTTTATGTCTTCCTTAACTGCTTTTCGATAAATAATAGGCATACGGATTTATGCTCTGAAACTACAAGGCGTCTCAAAAATGAAGATTATGTTCAAAAGCAAGTTGCGCTTTGCGACCCGATATTCGGGCACGCGACCCGATCAATAAGAAGAGCATACATCGGAGTATGTGAGCATTTTGAAGAGGATCGCGACCCATCTTTTATAAATATTACTCAACGGTGAGTCCCGCGGTTCAAGGCAACACTGCAATAAGTACTTTCCTGATAAAGAAGTTTATTTTAGCAGACGCGGCCGGTCTGGACAGTGCCTTATAAAGTCTTGATGTTTATTCTTCTGTATTCAATTGATAAATATTAAACGTGTTATTGACGAATATCTTGTCTACTCTATGGCCCTTTTTTTTCATTTCAAGATCAGCTTGGCTGTTCTTTCTGCACACAATATAGCCTGCACCGGATTCTATAATTTTATCAAAATTAATAATTCTTGCTGATTTTCTATTGGTATATAATGTCATTACTCTGGGTCTATTAGAGATGATAATACTGTCTTTGTTCGTATGTAGTGAAATAAAATTAAAAAGCTCGACGCTATCTTTCTGGCAAGGGCCGGGCATAATATTATCTTTCATGTTATGCTGCCTATACATATCAACCGATATTGTCAAAATAAATAGTAATATTAACGGTATCCCAATCGTTAGACCCATATCAGTTTTTATATCTCTATTAGATAATATAAAACCTATCTTATTGATGCCTGCAAATAGGAAATAAAGGTAAAATGGTATTACAGGGAATAAATAGCGTAAGCCGTCTCTTCCGGGTGCAAGAATATATATACCAACCGTAAATATTGAAAAAGCAAAATATAGATAATCTTTTCTTATATTTTCCAACAATCCCAAAATTACAAATGGTATTGTGATTAAATAAATGATTTCCCCGGATTTGGGCATTACGGTAGAAAAGAAATGACCCGGCAATTTTGAATAATAGCTAACATTTGAAAATATTCCTTTCAAAGTGATCAGCGAAAAATAATCAGCATAGGTACTTTCTCTCGGCAATATCATGCCAATAATGAATATGAGAACAGAAAATGCTGTATAAGGGATTAGATATTTTAAAACTGCTAAATACTTTCTACTGTTTTCTTTTATAGCGTATTTATATTCAAAAACCTGTGCAAGGAATAAGCATGGTAATAGTATTATGCCATTTACACGAATGCTATACGAAATGAACATAAATATTCCTATTAATAAATAACAAAAACTTTCATTTAACAAAAACCTTTTTTTGATGATGAATTGTTGTATTAGAAAGATAGAGAATAATGAGAAAAACAGGAAAGGGATGTCAGATAAAATATGTTCTTTGAAATGAAAAAAATATGGATTGTAAGCAATAATTGCTATAATTAAGATATTCTGAATATTATTAATTTTGCCCTTTAAGATAAAATAGACGGTTGCTATCGAAAATAAGAAAAACAGATTAACAAAGAATTTCATTGCAAAAATATTAAATCCAAAGAAATGATAAATTGGCGCCAGCAGGATTGGAAATCCCCAAGGATATAGTTTTGGAGATAGTAATGCAGAGTCGGATTTTTCATATCTAAATGTAGAATTCTCAAGCAACTTATCAATTGTACCGTCATTTAAACTTTTGGCTTGAGCGATATATTGTGGAAAATCTCCTCCCCAGTTATGACCCTCTCTGAAACTTATCGCGTTAATCAAAAAAACCGATAAAATAATAGCAAGAAGGATGATATAATATATCCTGCTATCTGGCTTGATGATATTCTCTTTTTTCATCATACAATATTTCTTCTTATTAACACTGGCCTTCATTTCAGTTTAATTGGGGTCTTCTTCGGGGTGTGCCTGATGAAAAGATACCTTGCTGTAACTGCAACCTGTCATCAATTGATTCCCATGACCTATATCTCAAACGAGATAAACTCTGGTTTTTCTTTAAATATTGGTAGGTTACTGCCTATTTTTCTATCTCAAGTTATTCCTTTTGTCAAATTCTTTTTATCGTCCATGCCACAGTGCATCCCCTTTTCCATTGCCGTGTGATAATCCCGCTGAACGTTAAGGTTGGATACGCGGCAATAACGCGGACAGGAAATAAATGGGATTTGAGAAACCTGTTCTTTAACAGATACTTGTACCGGTTTTGGGGATATTCCGATTTGATCCGAATCGTCACGCTGTCCAATAATTGTTTGTGAAAAGTCCCTCTCTATCTCTTTTCTTGCTTTTTTAAGAAAAATCACGTAGATGATGGACTCAATCCGGATAAGCAAAATTGGCTTGACAGAACCGCCCAGTTAAGAGAAGAAGAATGAAATAGCATCAAGTGTATAAAATCAGGTGAAAATCCCACGAATTTATTAAAAGGAGTCAGTTACAATGGCAAATGGTACCGTGAAATGGTTCAGCGACAAAAAAGGTTTTGGGTTCATTGAACAAGAAGGTGGCCCCGATGTATTCGTTCATCATTCAAATATTAATGCCAGCGGATTTAAATCGCTGAAAGAAGGCGATCGGGTTACCTTTGATATAGAAGAGGGCAAAAAAGGACCTTCCGCAGTAAATGTGACTGTTGTATAGTACATTTGTTTGTGAGTCCTTGCCCCGGATCCGAGCTAAATCCTATTACATGCATCAGTTCGGAATAATAGGAGCCCAGGTCGGTTTATAAATACGTTTCGGACCTGCTTTGGGTTTATGGCGATAAATATCGCAGCACCTATCGAATAAAGGAGGGGACTCATGGACGTGGTTGCAGATGGCGAGTTTGCTGCAGGCTCCGACAAGTTCGGTATTGATCTCCTGAATACCCGACAAGAGATCTTCGTCACCAGCGTATACTCATCCGCAGATGAAGCGGCCGGACGCGAACTCAATCGATTATGTGTCGAAGAAAGCGTCATTCCAACCTGTAAGCCGGGCTGCTTTCATTGCTGCGGACAACACATCCTTACAAGCGTTGTAGAAGCCCAAGCCTTAGCGCATTATATCAAGCGCGAATTCCAACGAGGCGAGATCGAAGACCTTAGGATTCGAACGCAACAATGGCATGAGTGGGATGAAACCAGGCCGGGCCGGCATCACGCCACCCATATTGATGAGCAATTAACTTTTCCCGCCTACCATTACTGCCCCATGTTGGTAGAAGGCAAATGCAGCGCCTATCCCATGAGACCTCTCATCTGCCGAACGCATTTTGTTTGTTCGGATCCTCAAGCCTGCCGACCTTCCTATGATCCTGAATCTATTGAAGATGATCCAGTGGCGCTGGCTTCCGTCAAAGCGGCGACGAATCCATTCTCGGTACGAATAAGAGATCGTATCGAAAATGCTGGATTTAATTTTTATGGTTCAATCATGCTTCTTCCTCACTGGTTAGCCATTGAGATGAACTGGGATTTTGCCATAACGCTGGAATTCGGATAGATCCGGTCCCTGGGATTCCAATACAAGTGTGAAATGAACTAAAGCGCTTTAAACGAGCCGGCGGAGTCATAATTAAGGAGAAAATTCTTCCCATGGAGTTCAACCTTGAATCTTTTCATTAGTTTTCTTTTCTGGTTAACAATCGGTGTTATATTTTTGTCCTGACAACTGCCATTCTTACAGGCACACTAACAGCAAATCCTTTGATTCCGATTACATACACCCTTAAAGTGAAATAGGCAAACACTTTGAAATGAATCTGCCTCTTTGTAAAGAGAATCTTTAATCTGTGATTTCGTGAAGTTAAAAAGATAAAAAGCGGAAGAAAATTGAAAAAATAATATAAAGTATAGCTTCTTCATATTATTCAAGGTGGCTGATGTTGGAGAGATTATCTTTTAATCCTGAGCATTGTGATTTTTGGAAGAAATGAGTTCAGCGATGGCCTTGTCAAGTTCAGAAAGCTCAAATGGTTTTGACAATACCTTGTCCGCTTGGATTTCCACGGCAAACGCTTCAGGATATTCCCCCCATCCGGTGATTGCGATAATGGGTATGTCAGGTAATTTTTTCTTAATCATTGAAATTAGACCGATTCCACTGATTTGCGGCATAACGATATCGGTGACGATCAGGTCAAATCCGTGTGGATCATCTTCAAGCAATTTCAGTCCTTCCAAACCATTAACCGCCGAGATGACATCATACTTTTTGTCAGTAAAAAAATAGCAAAGATTAGCCAGAAAATGCTCGTCATCATCAATGATTAGTAATCTTAGTGACTGCTCCATTTTATTTACCTTTATCCATATTGTGGTTTTTTGCCAATATTTGAGCTACAAGCAATCTTACAGCCATCATGATATCTTTAATATTTTGGGCTTAAAATTCCGGCCATACATATTTGATAGCGATTATGATAATCAGCTCCATATCTTTCCCAGTTCATCAAGACCTGCGTTCCCTAAATCCTCTGGAGACATTGCAATCCTGAACTCACAATCCGCGTTAAACTTTAAGAAAAAGGGTTCAGCAAAAGATGGAATCCTTGAAGAATCAACCACATCTATGATAGCCACTGCTGCCCGAGCGCCTCCCTGTTCCACGAAATAAATTGATTCTGGCTTCAAGTCATTTAAGATTCTACGAATGAGCCCACCCACTTTACCCTCTCTTACGAAGGTGTTGAAAGGCTCGTGCGGGAACCTTACATTCATTAACATCTTCATTTTGTATCCTCCTTTTATCATTAATATAGAAAAGTATACACCGGTTGCTTATAAGTCTAAAAATAACAAAAAGATAAAATTGTCCACGTCAAGAAGGGAAATACCGCATAGTGGCAAGATTGATTTGAAGAAAAAAGCATGCCATACATGGAGATATCTTGCCAATATCGACAGCATTCACAATGCCAGCTCATGGACAGATATCAAATTTTTCTGCTATTAGGTAAAGTAAACCCTATTTTTGATAATCGTCAAATCATCTCCGTCCACCGATACCTAAAATTCATACATTTATTCTTTTAGTCTTATAACAGGCGCGAGATAAGCTGTACCCAAGATTTATGGAAAACAACGAAAGTCTCTTTCGAGATAAGGTTGTGAATAGGTTTGTATTAAAAAATGATATTATAGATAAACACCTGCATTGTCAGGCCAGGAAATAACAATACAGTGTTAAATGCAGAATTTTGAATCGTGAAAATTGAATGTATTTAAGTTATTACGCGCAAACTAAGGGCGTGTCAAGGGAAAAGGCTGAGCCTCCGCCTGTTGGAGGATTGAGGTTGGAGGTCGGAGGGCGAAGGGCCGGAAGGTAGATGACGGAGGACAGAGGACCGAAGATCAGAGGTCAGAAGTCGGAAGGCTAAAAACCAGAGGTTTGAGGTCAGAGATCAGATGTCGGAAGTCAGAAAGTGAGAGGATAGCCCATCCGCTGGTTGCAGGAGCGAAGCAGCGCCTTCAATCAACAATCATATGCACGCGGCGCAAGAACCTGCGCTGCACGTCATCAATCCTGAAGTTGTCCGCTTAGAAACATGCTCTCCAGTTTATCGCGATTTTTGATGGTCACCGTGACCAGCAGGACATCATCCCGGGTTTTGATCAACGGCTTGATCTGCACCTATCGCAAAAGCCCTCCAAATGAACTATTTTTTGCATAACCACGAACTTTTTATCGAGCTCCGGCGGTACCTTTAGGGTATCATAGGATTGGTTTTTGAAGTCTTCTATCTTTCCGCATTTAATGCATCTGAAATGGTGATGGGGTTCGAGGTTGGGATCGAAACGCTTGGGATCCCCGGAGCTTTCCACCATTTTGGCCAGGCCGATCTCGTGAAAGGTCAGCAGTGTGCGGTTAACGGTGTCTAAAGAGATGTTCGAATAGTATTCCCTGACCTTGTTAAGGATCATCACAGCGGATGGATGTTCCGGAGACGAGACCAATTCTTTGTAAATAGCAACCCGCTGAGGGGTTATACTCAACCCATGCTCGCGGCAAATGCTCTCGAAGGAAAGCATCCGCTCATCCGTCCTATCGTTTACGCCATTCATATCGATTGTGACCGCCTGGATTTGAGAAAAAAGTTTTTGAATAGTATGTCAACCTATATCGTATTAAATCCTATTTGTCAACCACGTTGCAGAAAATTTTGAACCATGGGAACGATTCTGTCTGCCGCATCTTCAAGAACATAATGGCCTGCATCCTTGAATGTCTTTACTTTTGCATCGGGAAAACGGCGCCGCCACTCGGACAGAAAATCCATATCAAAGACAAAATCATGTTCCCCCCATAAGATGAGCATGGAAACGCGGTTCAATTGATGCAGGTTGTCGTCCACATATTTTGCAAGCCTGTAACTCGGATCTTTTGTTCGGACGGGAATATCCTGGACAAACTTCAAGATGGCGATTCGATGGCGCCAGTTCTTGTATGGCGCAATCAGACCGGATTTGACATCCGCAGAAAGCCCTTTGTAAGTGGCCATGAACAGCGCGCCGACAGCGAACATATTAAATCCGAGCACCGCCAATATCCCAAAAGGTTTGATGTTTCGTATCAACCGAAGTCTTATGGGAAGCGATTTTCCGTCCGGTATGAGAAAGGCAGCGGTGTTCATGACGACCAGCCGACGAATCCGTTCCGGGTGTCTTACGGCATACGCCATACCGATCATTCCCCCCCAGTCGTGAAGCACCAGTGTGATATCCCGGGTTACACCCAATTTATCGAGAAGTGTCTCCACGTCGTCCACCCGGCTTTTCAGGCGATAATCATATCGGTCGATGCCGGGTTTGTCCGACAGGCCGCAGCCCATGTGATCCGGCACAATGGTGCGAAACTCTTTAGACAGGCCCTTGATCAATTCTCGAAAATAAAACGACCAGGTGGGATTTCCGTGAAGCATGACCACCGGGTCTCCCGAACCCTGGTCGAGAAAATGGTAATTCAGGCCGTTTATTTTTATGAAATGAGATTTAAACGGATAAAGATGACGTATTTCGGAAATGTCTATGGGGTTGGTCTTATGTAACATCCGGCCCTTTTAGAATACTTTTTACAGGATGCGCTTCTTCATTTAATGATATTCCTGAATCTTGCGCGGGTCGGAGGATTTTTTATGCAAGGCATTTAAGGGCAAAGCCATAGTGAACTATTGCGAGTCCTTAATAACGCAGCAGATGAAAGCCTCCGGCCCGCTCTTTGGGTGAAAATTGATGAGAAAAAAAGAATCTTAAATCCTCTTCAAAGAAGTACCCCAAGGATTCTTATTAATTTTCACGCAAGTTTCAGGATACTATTCATCCAGCTTGAACAGCTTTCGAATAACGTCGAGATAGACGGATTTGTCCTGGTGCCTCCCGTTGCTTTTCAACAGAAGCGTTGGATCATGAAGTATTTTGTTGACCATAACATTTGTCATCCGGTTGATGGCCTTGAGGTCGTCGGCCGAGAGATGCCCGAGTGTTTGCTGTGTTCTTTTCAACTCCCCGTTTGCAATGTCCTCGATCTTTCTTCTCAACTCGACAATGGTCGGCATGACATCCAGGTTGTCATACCATTGCCGAAAGCTGATTACCGCTTCGTCAACGATTCTTTCCCCTTTTATCGCTTCCTTGTGCCGGTCTTCGAGATTTTCATCGATGATTCCCTTGAGATCGTCAATATCATACACATATGAATTGGTCAGCCGGTTGATTTCCGGATCGATATCCCGGGGCACGGCGATGTCGATGAAAAACAGCGGGCGATTGCGGCGCCGGCGGATAATTCCTTTGACATGATCCCGAGTGACCACGTAATCCGGAGAACCGGTTGAACTGATAATGATGTCCACCTGTTCCAGCATATCTTTAATTTCTTCGAACCGGATCGCATGTCCGTTAAATTTTTTTGCCAGATCCATGCCGTTTTCAAAGGTTCTATTGGCGACCAGGATATCTCCGGTCCTGTTTCGAATCAGGTGTTCCACCGCCAGTTCCGCCATTTCTCCGGCGCCGATCAGCAGCACCTTTTTTCCCTCGAAGGTTCCGAAAATTTTCCGCCCCAGTTCAACGGCTGCATAACTGATGGACACCGCACGATCTCCGATTCCGGTTTCCGTCCGAACCCGTTTGGCCACGAAAAACGTTCGATGAAGCAATTTGTTCAAAAGAACGCCGGAGGTTTTAGTTCGGGTCGCCATTTGATACGCTTCTTTGATCTGGCCCAGGATCTGAGGCTCCCCCACCACCATGGAATCAAGGCTGGCGGCGACTCTGAAGACATGCCGGACCGCATCATCCCCTTCATGGATGTAAAGAGATTTTTCAAATTCGGAAACCGGGAGTTGCTTGAGTTGGGAAAGAAAGGATTTCACGGTATCCACCGCACCGGCTTTATCTTCTGCAACCATGAGAACTTCCACACGGTTACAGGTGGAAAAGAGCATGACTTCCCGGATGGACGCCAGATCCTGGAATGCTTTCAAGGCAGCGGATGTCTCGTCCTTTGTAATGGCAAGACATTCTCTCAGCGCCACCGGCGCTGTCTTATGATTCACTCCCAGTAATACGATGTCCAACATGCTTGTCATAATTCCAACTACATCCGCGTGAATTGTCCGTGATGTCCCTTTAACAGGAAGTTGACCCCCAGAAACGTGAACAAAACGACCGCAAATCCGATAATCGCCATAATCGCCGCCCGGCGTCCCCGCCATCCCACGGTCAAGCGCTGGTGAAGGAGCGCGGCATACAAAAGCCAGGTGATGCCGGACCAAACTTCCTTGGGATCCCAGCTCCAGAATCTGCCCCAAACCGATTTGGCATATATCAAGCCGGTGATCAGCCCGAACGTCAGCATGGTAAAGCCGGTAACGATGCATGCATATCCGGAGCTGTCCAGCAATTCCAGGGACGGAAGACGCTTGAAGAAAAATCCCCGGTGTTTGGACTTAATGGCATTCTCCTGAAGAAGATACAAGAGCCCGGCGCCACAGGCCAGGGCCAATGCCGCTTCTCCGATAAAAATCGCGATGACATGCGCCACCAGCCACAAATTGTTTAGAAGACTGCCGGTTTCTTTGGGCACATTCGGCAGCCGGGCTGCAATGACCACCACAAAGGTAACGAGCGGAGCGGCAAAAACGCCTAAGATTTTGAGGCCGAACTTGTATTGAAACAGCAAGAAAACACCGGCAATCGCCCATCCCGCCAAAGAGAGCGTTTCATGAAAGTTGGCCACAGGGAACTGCCCGGTCCGGAAAAACCGGTATCCGATCTCCGCCGTATGGCATAAAAAACCGGCGGCCAAAAGGTAAAAGCCGGTTTTCTGAAGGTAATCTTTCTGAAAAAAAAGATACAAAAGATATCCGATGGTGCTCAGCAGATAAAATATAATAACCAGAATAAATAGAGGTTCCACGTATTCTATCCTTTGTGTGAGTTCATACTCTTCAACGTTTTAAAGTCATACCCTTCGCCCAGGACATCGAGAAGCAATGCGTTGATATTTTCAGCGTCGGCGTCTTTGAGCATTTGAACGAGATCCTTTTGGATCAGCTGCTCAAAAAGATGCTTATGGGCCTCGGGCTCGTGGTCTTTGCTCAAAAGTTTTTTACGGATCGCGCCCATGAGATCTAAAAACTCGGCATATTCGTCCCCGAATTGGGCTTCCAGTTGTTTGCGCAATTTTTTGGCAAAAGCAGGGCTTTTCCCCGAGGTGGATATGGCGATGATTAAATCCCCCCGGTTGACGATAGACGGGAGAATAAAATTGCACACTCCGGGCCGGTCGGCAATATTGCACAACACGCCCCGGCGCTCGGCCTCTGCATGAATTTTAAAATTCAAATCCTCGTTGTCGGTTGCGCCGATCACCAGAAACACATGGCCAATATCAGCCAATTGAAAAGCCCGTTTTTTCAGTTGAATCACGCCGCTGTCTGAATGTTTCTTCAATATTTCAGTCGCATCAAGGCTGATAACCGTGACCTTTGCGCCGCATGCCAGCAGCATCTCGACCTTTCTGGTGCCCACGGAACCGCCGCCCACCACCAGGCAGTTTCGATCTTTGATGTCAAGATATATGGGATAATATCTCATGTCTCAAATTTGATAAGCCCAAATTGAGACGGCAAAGTAAAAAGTTCAAGTTCAAGGCGTCGCGAATTTCGTGGAATGAGGCGTACTTATGTACGCCTCAGTGAACACGAAATGAAGCGCAACACAGAAATTGTGCTTTTTACGAAGCCGTCAAATTTCGATTTCCATCAGATCCTCAGCCAGAATTAACGGGCCGGCATACGTTTTCCGGCACTCACTTTTGATATCAACCTCATCGCATTCCGGATAAAAATGCGTCAACACCAGTTTGCCCACATTTGCCCTTGCTGCAATTTCGCCGGCCTGGGAAGGGGTCAAATGCCCTTTCACCTTCAATTCATCGGGCAGCGCCGACTCACAGATCAACAGATCCGCGTTTTTGGAAAGCACTACCAGATTATCCGAATAATCCGTATCACCGGAATAGACCACGGATGCCCCGCCAAAACCGGTAATTCGATAGCCAATGCTTTCGGGGTTATGTTCCATTGGAAGTGTTTCCACATTAAAATCACCAAACCGCCGCCCGTCACCATGGATATTGTCAAATTCAATAATGTTTAAAAGACCTGGATCCAATTCGATCCAATGGCCGTATACGCGCTTCAGTTTTTCAAAAAATTCTAAAAATCCCCTTCCCGCACTCAGGGTCAGCGGAATTTTACGCCGGCCGCCATCCGGATATTTGTTGGAAAACAAAAACGACGCCAGTTCTCCGGTATGATCCGGATGAAAATGGCTGTAAAAAATAAAGGACACATCGTAAATTTCATTGCCGGCTTCAAGGAGCCTGCGCATGGTTCCGGCTCCGGTATCAAAAACCAGGATGTTGCCCCCCGTCCTCATGAGCACGGAGCATGAACTTCTTTTCAGTGAAGGGACACAGGTGCCGGATCCGAGAATGGTTACAGACAATTTGTCGGGATTCAAACTCATCTTTTGTCTTACCGTTTTTCAATCCTGTTGATGATCCAATTTAACACTTTTTGATCATTGCCGAGATCGATTTCGTTTTTCAGATTTGCTAAGGGAATTTCCGCACGGGCCGCGCTTTTATGTCCGCCGGCGGAACCCACAGTCCCGAAGCTCTTTCGGGCGACTTTCCCGGCATCTTTGTGAAACCCGTCGTTTCTCAAAACAACGATGAGATTCTGGCCGTATAATCCGGATACGATGCTCCAGTCCACCGATCTGATTTTGATGAAAAAATCTGCCAGTATCACGCAGACATCAGGATTGACCACGGGTCCGAAATGGGCAAATATACGCCCTTTTCGAATACGTTTATTGTCCAGGGCGATCTTGAAATATTTTAAAAAATCAAGCCTCAATTCCGACCGTTCGATCTTATTGACAATGTTGAGGTTGGCATGACGGTAAAGAAATTGAAAGGCCCTGATGTCTTCGATTAAGGTTTGCCGGACAAAGTTGTTGGTATCCGTCTTGATGGCGTAAAACAGACCGGCGGCCAGCTTGGTCGAAGGCTTGATTTTTGCGGCCCTCAAGTATTCGGTCATGATGCTGGCAGTTGCGCCGTATTTGGAGCAAATGTCGACAAACGGCGCATGGACAACCGTTTCAGGATGATGGTCGATAATGACATCTATTGGAAAATTTGAAAATATTTCATGATGATTCGGCTGGGAATCGACCAGCACAAAACGGGTGAAACATTCTTTTAAAATGTCTTTAATCGGAACAATATTCACGCCCAGCAGTTGAATCATCGTAATGTTGTCCGGACGCTTAATGATATTGATAGAGGTTATAGTTACACCGGCGACCTTTCGCCAGAGCAGTCTTTTTACCGCCATGGCGCTGGCAATGGCATCTGGATCGGCATTGATCAAAACAAGAACATGATCTTCGCTTGAGAAAAGATTATAAAAACGTCTTAATTTTTCGGTGCTCGATAATGTCATTCGCCAACCTCTATAAAATAAAGGAAAAATAATATATTATTCATATAATTTATGCAACCCTAATTGATCGTTAACAAAATAGAAATCGTTGAAATATGCAACAAAATTCATTTATCTGCTTGACAGTATAGATTGTTATCTGCTATCAGACTAACGGTTTTAAACAAGCACAACCTGTCTGCGTAAATATTCATAACATTTCAAATAGTTAGTGGCCTTCCATAAATGAGACAGGATGGGCTTTATCAAATGCGTTTCAACTATAAAAAAAACCGGCCGTGGATTGAAAACTTATCCATCATTACGCAACTCGGTTTGACGATGGTCGGTTGTATTCTCTTTTGTTTTTTTATCGGCCGGTATCTGGATAAGTTTTTGGGTACCAAAGGGTTATTCGTGGCCGTTTTTACCCTGTTGGGCGTTATCGGCGGCGGGGTTGTCGTTTATCGACAAATTCTTGAAATAACTGAACAAAAAGAGGAAGACAACCATTCCGATAATGGAATCGATTAGACAAACCCAAAAAAAATATTGCTCGAGAGCCATCACAGCGGCCATTTTTTCAGGTCTTTTTTTTATTCTGGCCGGCCAAGAAGCCATCGGCAAAGGACTGATTTTGGGGACGATTTTCAGCATTATCAATTTTATCATCATGGGTGAGATGCTTCCTTTGAAAATCGGAAAATCAAAAAATAAAACCTTCTTTTTCTCCCTTGGCTCCATATTCTCAAGATATATTCTACTGGCGATTCCCTTGCTTATCGCCGTTAAGTTTGACCAATATAATTTCATTTCCGTAGTTGTCGGGATTTTTATGGTCCAGTTTTTTATTCTGGCGGAGCAGGTATTCATTAATTTTTTGTCTAACCGTAGAAAGCAGACCTGAGAAATAAGGCATAATGGAAGATTTAGGAAAAATACACCAGCTGATCATTCACATTCTGGGACAGGATTTCACGTTCAATATCGAGGCCATGATAATGACCTGGATCGTTATCATTTCACTGCTGACCTTCGGGTATCTGGCGGCCAGGAAAAGGAACATCATTCCGAATCTCTTACAGGTTGTCGGCGAGCTGATTATCGGCATCTTTTATGATCTGACCGAAGATGCCCTGGGCGAAGAGCTTGGCAAAAAATATGCGCCGCTGATATGCGGTTTGTTCATGTTCCTGTTTTTATGCAACTGGCTGGGCATCTTTCCCCACCTGGAAGAACCGACCAAGGATCTCAATACCCCATTAAGTTACGGCATCCTGGGATTTATTCTTGCCCATCATGCCGGTATCAAGGCAAAAGGTTTAAAAACCTATTTAAAAGATTACTGCGAACCGATGTTTATCATGGCACCGCTGAACGTCATCGGAGAGCTGGCCAAGGTCATTTCCATATCCTTTCGGCTCTTCGGCAACATCATGGGCGGATCGATTATCATTCTGGTGGTATCGTATCTGACGTTTAATCTCGTTACCCCGCCTTTTTTAAATGCATTTTTCGGCGCGTTTGTCGGGACGATTCAGGCGTTTGTGTTTACGATGCTAACTTTGGTATATATTGCAGTTCAGGTAGCTTAGCTTATGTCATACGATATTCAAACCTGGATAAAGGTAGCGGCGTTCAGCGGCGGCGGAATGGCCATGGGATTTGGTGCCATCGGCGCGGCCATCGGTGAAGGACATACGGCGGCATGCGCCAATGCGGCCATATCGCGCAACACAAAATTGTCCGGCGATATCTTCAAGTCCATGCTGGTGGGGCAAGCCATTGCCGAGTCTTCTTCTATTTTTGCCTTGGTCATTGCCATGATGCTGCTGTTCACGAAGTTCCCGTCGCATGTGTTAACGGTACCGGTGTTGCTGGGAGCAGGATTGTGCATGGGCCTGGGGGCCATCGGCGCCGGCGTGGGGGCGGGTTATCCCGCCGGGTCCTGCTGTACGGGCATGGCCCGGCAGCCGGCCATGAGCGGGCGCTTGAACACCAACATGCTCATCGGGTCGGCGGTGTGCCAAACCCCGGCTATTTTTTCACTGGTGGTATCATTTATCTTGTTGTTTACCGATTTTTCAAAAAGTCCGGTTTCACCCACCTGGGCGGCGATCCTGGGGGCTGGAATCGCATCCGGATTCGG
>Ga0210077_1000290_pt1 | contig 20620 bp, 24 predicted proteins | sample RushMan_CattailN_5_FD_185556 | JGI IMG/M metagenome (GOLD analysis project Ga0210077, IMG submission 185556) | Wetland microbial communities from San Francisco Bay, California, USA, that impact long-term carbon sequestration -... | ecosystem: Environmental > Aquatic > Marine > Wetlands ... | reverse complement strand
GCCAATATCGTTTCACGGGAAAGCGCACCCCCTGAACACGCACCAAAAGAGGACTTGACACTATTAAAACTTAGATTTATGATTAATACGTCTCGTTAGGGGTGTTGGTATCATCTGAGAGTCCGGGAAAGGACAACCCTTAGCCACCTGATCAGGATAATTCCTGCGAAGGGAAACGGGCCTGGGAGTTGAGTTTTAATTGTAAAGGCCGTTTCTCCATTGGAGGAACGGTATTTTTTTTACATTCCATTTGCTTACCTGCCCATCGCCGCCTTTTTTCAACCCGATCAGATGATACCCCCATCATATGGAATAAATATCCAATCATTGGAGGAATAAAATGACACAAATTGAAGCGGCCCGAAGCAACCGGATTACGGATGCCATGCATCAGGTTGCACAAAAAGAAGGGCTTACCCCCGAAACAGTTCGAGAAAAAGTAGCTGCCGGCGTGGTGGTGATTCCCAAAAACCACAACCGAAACTGTCAGGCATGCGGTATCGGACAGGGGTTGAAAACCAAAGTGAATGCCAACATCGGCACTTCCCCGAGCCACTGTGATCTTAAAGAAGAGCTTGTCAAACTTGATACTGCCGTTACGGCCGGTGCGGATGCGGTGATGGATCTTTCCACCGGCGGAAACCTCGACCGCATCCTGCAGACCATATTGAAACACTCGCCGGTCATAGTGGGTACCGTTCCGATTTATAAAGTCGTCAGCAAGTTGATGGCTGAAAACAAAGCTGCTGTGGAGATGACAGCAGACGACCTTATGGCGGAAATCGGGCGGCAAGCCGAGGCGGGAGTCGATTTCATCACCGTGCATTGCGGTATCACCCGGCAAAGCTTGAGCGTTCTTAAAGGGTGCGGCCGGATTATGGGGATGGTGTCGCGGGGCGGCACCTTTATGGCTGAATGGATCATTGCCCATCAAGAGGAAAACCCGTTGTATGCCCAATATGATCGGCTGTTGGAAATTTGCCGGCAACACGATGTAACGCTTTCTCTGGGAGACGGTCTGCGTCCCGGGGCCATCCATGATGCCGAAGATCGCGCCCAGGTGTCTGAAATGTTAATTCTGGGAGAGCTGGCGCGCCGCGCCCGCAATGCCGGCGTCCAGGTGATGATCGAAGGCCCGGGCCACGTTCCGCTGGGCCGCATTGCAGGGGATGTGCAAATGCAAAAGCGTCTTTGCGACAACACCCCGTATTATGTGCTGGGTCCTTTGCCGACCGACATCGCTCCGGGCTATGATCATCTGGTGGGCGCGGTGGGCGGCGCAATAGCCGCTGCTGCCGGTGCTGATTTCTTATGTTATCTGACACCTGCCGAACACTTGCATCTGCCGACGGTCCAGGATGTTCATGACGGCGTCATGGCCACACGGATTGCGGCGCATATCGGTGACCTGGAAAAGAAGCTGCCGGGGGCTGAAAATTGGGATCGCACCATGTCTCTGGCCCGGCGCAAATTCGATTGGGATACCATGTACAGCCAAGCCATCGATCCGGAGCTGGCCCGCAAGCGACGCATGCGGACCGAAGATCACACTCGCGATGTCTGCACCATGTGCGGAGATTTGTGCGCCATTAAGACCTTCGATCGCCTCACCCTTTAACGGGTTAATAAGGCCGGCCGGAAATTACAGGAAGCAGGGGATGAAAGATTTAAACGAAACCCAGAAGATTCGATACCATCGCAACATACTGCTTTCCGAAATCGGGACCTTGGGACAGCAAAAGCTTTTGAGCAGCCGCGTACTGGTGGTGGGCGCCGGCGGTTTGGGGAGCCCTGCGCTGTTTTACCTTGCATGTGCAGGTGTGGGAACCATCGGTATTGCGGACGGCGATCGGGTGGAGTTGTCCAATCTTCAACGCCAGATTTTGCATACGGTACAAGATTTGGATGAATTGAAGACCTGTTCGGCCAAAGATAAATTGCATCAATTGAATCCGGATGTTGTCATTGACCTATACAGCGAGCCGTTGACCCAGGAAAACGGCATCGAGTTGATCAACCGATATGAATTTGTGATCGAAGCCACGGACAATTTCAAAACCAAGTTTCTGGTCAACGACATCTGCGTTCGCTTGGGGATCCCTTTTTGTCATGCCGGAATCTTTGGAATGTTCGGCCAGATGTTGACCATCGTTCCCGGTAAAGGTGCCTGCTATCGCTGTGTATTCGGCGATATCCCCGAAAAGGATCACGTATCCTCCACTGCCGCCGCCGGGGTTTTGGGCGCCGTAGCCGGTGTTTTCGGGGCATTACAGGCCACGGAAGCCGTTAAATATTTGATCGGCGGCGGAAAACTGCTGGTCGGACGGCTGTTGACCTACGATGCCTTGAATTTAATATTTCGGGAAATCGAGCTGCCGCCGCCGTCTTGCAAAGTGTGCCGTGCGGCAAAACTAGTTTAACCTTAAATGTTCGGTACCGGATTCAAGGTTCAAAGTTCAAAGGTTGTAGTACAGAGACAGAAGATCGAAGGGGCAAATGCAAGAGGTCAGAGGTCGGAAGCCGGAAATCAGAGAGAGTGAAGTTAAGAATGTCGGCTTCTCTCGGACGCTCCAACCTTCTAACGTTTTAACCTTCTTAACTTCTAAAAAAAAGGATCTTCAACCCGGAACCGTGAGCCTTGAACCGCTCAACCCGGATTCGAAAAGGAGATATCCATGACCCAAATGCCGCCGTTGATGATTGCGGGTCGCGCTTTTCGTTCGCGCTTGATGGTCGGGACGGGAAAATTTTCTTCCGTTCAAATAATGCGGCGGGCGATTAAGGCCTCCGGTGCCGAGATCGTTACCGTTGCCTTGCGCCGCGTCGACCTGAACGATCCCCAGGATAACTTGATGGACGCCATTGACCGGGATCGCTGTCTCTTTTTGCCCAACACCAGCGGCGCCAGGGATGCCGAAGAGGCGGTTCGTCTGGCACGGATCGCGCGGGCGTCGGGTTGCGAGCCGTGGGTCAAGCTGGAGGTAACGCCGGATCCGAATTACCTGCTTCCGGATCCCGTGGAAACCCTCAAGGCCGCCGAGATGTTGGTTAAAGAAGGTTTCAACGTCCTGCCTTACATCAATGCAGACCCGGTTTTGGCCAAGCGGCTCGAAGATGCGGGGACGGTCACGGTGATGCCCCTGGGGGCGCCCATCGGCACCAATCGCGGATTAAAAACCCGCGATGCGATTCAGATTATCATCCAGCAGGCGCAAGTGCCGGTGGTGGTGGACGCCGGGCTGGGAGCGCCTTCCCATGCCGCCGAAGCCATGGAGATGGGCGCTGATGCCGTCCTGGTAAACACCGCCATTGCCGCGGCCGTCGATCCCGTGGCCATGGCGGACGCCTTTCGGCTGGGCGTGGAAGCCGGGTTCAAGGCCCATATCGCCGGGCTTGGTTCCCAGGCCTGGGAGGCAAAAGCCAGCTCTCCTTTAACCGGATTTTTGCGGAGCGCCGAACCATGAGTTTTTGGAAAAAAATCACTTCATATCGATGGGATGGCATCGAGGCGGCGATTCTCGGCAAGACCGCCAAAGACGTCCACCGGGCCTTGCAGTCACCGGTTCGCCGATTTGACGACTTTCTGGCATTTCTGGCGCCGGATGCTGCCGGCTATTTAGAAGAAATGGCCCAGACCGCCCATCAATTGACGGTCCGGCGTTTCGGCCGCACCATTCAAATGTTCGCCCCTGTCTATATGTCCAACGAATGCACCAATGCCTGTGCATATTGCGGATTCAACCGTCGCAACCGGATTGCCCGCGCCACCCTGAGCGTGGATGAAGTCGTTGACGAAGCCATGGTTTTGCATGGGCAGGGATTCCGTCATATTCTTTTGCTGACCGGCGAGTCGCCGCACCACGCCCCTGTGGATTATCTGATCCGTGTTGCCCGGAAATTGCAGCGGATTTTTGCGTCCATATCCATTGAGATCTATCCGCTGGCCACCGACGACTATCGCCGATTGATTCTAAACGGCGTGGACGGATTGACCATTTTCCAGGAAACCTACAACCTCAAACAATATGCGACGTTTCATCCTTCCGGACCAAAACATAACTATCGCAGGCGCCTGGAAACACCGGATCGCGGGGGGAAGGCAGGATTCCGGCGGTTGAATATCGGAGCCCTGCTGGGATTATGCGACTGGCGCGTGGAAGGCGCTTTTGTGGGACTGCATGCCGCCTACCTGGTTCACCGTTACTGGAAAAGCAGCGTATCCATCTCATTTCCGCGCCTGAGGCCGGCGGCCGGCGGTTTTCAGCCGCCGTTTCCGGTGAGCGACGTTCAAATGGTTCAGCTCATGTGTGCGCTGCGGCTTTGGCTGCCCGATGCCGGACTGGTGTTGTCCACGCGAGAGCCTGCAATGCTTCGCGACAATCTTCTGCCGATGGGTATTACCCAGATGAGTGCGGGCAGCAAAACCGCACCGGGCGGTTATGCCGCCAAAGAAAAGGCGGAAAGCCAGTTCGAGGTCTGCGATCTCAGAAGCCCCAAAGAAGTGGCCGACATGATCGCCGGCCGTGGTTATGAGCCGGTTTGGAAGGACTGGGATGCGAGCTTCCTGAACGCATAGCTATATCATTAATTGGAAAAAGGAGTCATTTATGCCGATTAATATCACGGTGAACGGTAAGGCCTGCGCTTTTGAACAACCCATGAATGTCCTGTCGTTGCTGGAAACATTGAAGGTTCCGGCCGGCAGTATTGTCGTGGAGCGAAACCGGGAAATTTTGCATCGAAACTTGTTTGATCGCGTGGTTTTAAAAGACGGGGATGAACTGGAACTGATTCGATTTGTAGGTGGCGGATGAATCGTCAAAGGCGATTGGCAACATTAAAAGAAATCGATATTTATCCGGTCACCTGCCAAGCGCTTTCCAACGGCCGGACCAACTTGGAAGTGGCGGCGGCGGTCCTGGCAGGCGGGGCCAACATCATTCAGCTCAGGGAAAAGCATTGGTCCAAGAGAGATCTTTATGACCTGGCCGTGGAATTCCAAAAGCAAACCCGCAGCTACAATGCATTGCTGATCATTAACGATCATGTGGATGTGGCCCTGGCCGCAGGAGCCGACGGCGTCCACCTGGGCCAGGATGATCTGCCCATCGAGGCGGCACGAAGGATCGCCCCTGATCTGATCATCGGCGCCTCCAGCCACAGTTTGAATGAGGCCCTAAAAGCTGAAAAGGACGGCGCCGATTACGTGAATATCGGTCCTATTTTCCCCACCAAGACCAAAGCAGATGCAGACCGCTTTCTGGGGCCGGAAGCCATTTCCGAAATCGGGCCGCAGCTTACGGTTTCTTTTACTACCATGGGAGGCATCACGCCGGATAACATTCACAGCGTTCTTAAGGCCGGCGCCCGCCGAGTGGCCATGATCACCGGAATCACGCGTGCCGCGGATATCACCGAAAGAGTTCGGCAGTTGCGCAAAACCATCATCGCTTCATATGAGTAAATACTTTTTAATTTGCGGAATGTATTATTATGGCGGAGATATTTGACGATTGGCCGGAGAAATACGATCTGTGGTTTGAAACGCCCATGGGGCGGCTGATCAAAGGCTATGAGCGTAAACTTCTAATAGAGATGCTGAAGCCGGCGCCGGGAGAGGTGATTCTGGACGCAGGATGCGGCACGGGAATCTTTACCGCAGACATTCTTGAGACGGGCGCCTGGGTCGTGGGGCTTGAACTCGCCCCTGCCATGCTTGGCCGTGCCCTGACCAAATTCCCGGGTCAAACATTTAAATCCGTCATTGGGGATATACAGCGCCTTCCCTTTGCCGACGCTTCTTTCAACAAGACCATATCCGTCACCGCCGTTGAATTTATTCAAGATGCAAGGATTGCCGTTGAAGAACTTTTCCGCGTCACAAAACGCGGGGGAATCATCGTCGTCGCAACCTTGAACTCCCTGAGCCCATGGGCACAGCAAAGAAAGGCGGCGGCCCAAAAAGGCCACCCACTCTTCAGACATGCAATTTTCAGATCTCCCGATGAGATAAAGGGCCTTTCTTCTGTAGAAGGCATCATTCAAACAGCCATTCATTTCGAGAAAAACGATGATCCGGAAATCGCTCCGGAAATCGAAAATGCGGGAAGCGAAAAAGGCCTGAACACGGGCGCTTTCCTGGCGGCACGCTGGATAAAACCCGGATAGATCGATTTAAAATGTTAAAGTAAACTTGGACAAAAAGCCTTTAATCAAGGCGTTACCCGCTGTTAAGGGATCGTATGCAAACCTGCAAACCGCGGCTCATGAAGCGGGATGATGATATCCGCAGCGTTCTTGACCTTCAGCAGGATATCATAGGCATCATAGGCATTGACAAGTGTACCGGGTGGAATCACGTCCATCTCCATGCCTCGAATTTCTTTGGGCGGATTGAAATTTTCGTCGATCACACAAAATCCGGTGATAGCGGCTTTTCCCTGCGCCGTATCGATCAGCACCGTCATGCCGCCTTTGGTGTGTGCCGGCGTATGCATCACAAAAATGCCCGGAACGATGAATTGATCCTCCTTGACGATTTCAAGCTGCCCGTTTTCTTCCACATCTTCGATGTAATCCTCCAGGTAGCGAAAATCCAAAGGATGCGGATGATGAATGGCCTCAAGCTCCTTTTCATGAACATAGATCCTGGCATTGGCGCATTTGTAATCGTTTTCGCAGTGGTCGTTGTGCAGATGCGTGTGAATAACGATATCGACATCTTCTGGCTTGAGGTTCCATCGGGCCAGCCCTTCTTCGAAGGTGTAAATTTTTCCGTTGATGGACGCCTCTCTATCCTTTGACTGGATGGGGTTCATCTCTCCGGTATCGACCAGTATGGTCTTTTCACTTCCTTCAATATACCAGGCATAGATGGGGATGGTATAGGTTTCACCATACCCGTACTGATACGTCATCATGGTTTTGTTAAAAATTTTGGTGCCCATTACGATGGGGTGAATTTTAAAATGAGTCATGTTCAGCCTTCGACAATTTCTTTTCATCCTATATATAATAATTCGGCGCCTAAAGATCAAGCATAAGAAATCCTTATCCGGCATACTCAAGCATGTCGAGAACTTGAGACGAGGGCTCAACGCCGATATCGGATGAAAAGACTTTTTTGAGATGGCTTCTATTAATTTCCTTGACATTTTAGGTTAATTATGTGAAATAATAAGATAATTCAAGATATTGGCTTTAACTTTAAACAAAGGGATGGCTTATGGTGGTATAAGAAACCCCATTCTCAGGATAGAGAGTGGGATTTCTCTTTTGGCAGATACCAATTAGGCATCTAATATTTTTCAATTCATGTGATCATGGCAAGCTGTATTTTCTGAGATTTCATAAAGAAATTATCGATGAACTTGGCCTTAAATTGATTGGAGATTTTTCAGATGACGAATAAACCGACTTATGAAGAGTTGGAGATGAAACTGCGCAAGAGTGAAGAAAAACTATCAGGAGTTATTGATGCGATTGCAGATCACATGAGTATGATGGACAGACAGCATAATATATTATGGGCAAACGAAGTTGCAAAGAAATTGTTCGGACCCAATTTGGTTGGTAAAAAGTGTTATGATAGCTACCACGGGTATGACAAACCTTGTGAACCGTGTATCGTCAGCAGGTGCTTTGAAGATGGAAAAGTTCACGAACACGAGACAAAAGTAATCGGAGCTGATGGTGAGCACATGAACTACTGGTGTATTTCCAGTATAGCTGAACGGCATGAAGATGGACGACCCAAAACGGTTGTGGAAATTTCACGTAATATTACCGAAATGAAAAAGATCAATGTAGAGTCACGGGAAATCGAGGAACGATTTCGAAGCACATTCGAGCAAGCCGCTATTGGTATTGCACACGTTTCACCAGAAGGACATTTTCTTCGAGTCAATCAGAGATTTTGTGACATCACTGGATATACAAAAGAAGAAATATTGAAACTTACTTTTCAGGACATTACACACCCAGACGACCTTGATATTGACTTAAAATATATGCAGCAGATGCTATCAATCGAAATTCAAACGTACTCTATGGAAAAACGTTACTTCAAAAAGAACGGCTCTATCGTTTGGGTTAACCTGACCGTATCCCTTGTACGAAAACCATCAGGTGCGCCAAAATATTTTATTTCCGCTGTTGAAAACATCAACAAACAAAAGCAAGCGGAGCAGGCGTTGAAAGACGCGCATGATAAACTTGAGCATCGCGTGAAGGAACGAACACAAGACTTAATCAAGTTGACTCAGCAATTGAGGCAGGAAATAGCAGATCGGAAGCAAGCTGAGGAAGCGTTGAGTATTAGTGAAGAACGGTACAGGAGTCTTTTTAAGAATAATCACTCTGTGATGCTGCTAATTGATCCCAAAAGTGGAGATATAGTAGATGCCAACCCGGCAGCCACCTCTTTCTATGAATGGAGCTATGAGGAGCTTACCCGTAAGAAAATTACAGATATTAATACACTTACGAAAAGGCAAGTGTTTCAGGAAATGAAACGAGCGAAGACGGAACAGCGCCGGATATTTCATTTCAAACATCGGCTGGCGAGTGGAAAATTTCGTGATGTTGAAGTATACAGTGGCCCTATAAAAGTGTATGGTAGAGAACTTTTATATTCTATTATCCATGACATCACCAAGCGCAAGCAGGCAGAATTAAGTTTGATAGAAAAAAAGAAAGAATTGGAAAATAAAACTCATGAACTTGAAGAAGTTAACGCTGCATTGAAGGTTCTCCTTAAACAAAGGGACGAAGATAAAAAAGAATTTGAAGAAAAAGTTATTGCTAATGTAAAAAAACTTGTTTTCCCTTATGTCGATAAATTGAATAGCAGTCGACTTAACGATCGACAGACTGTATATTTAGATATTATTAAATCAAACCTTGAGGACGTTATTGCATCCTTTCTGCGCAGGCTGTCCTCGAAATATTCGGATCTTACTCCAAGTGAAATTCAGGTTGCCGGGCTTGTTAAGGATGGCAAGACAACCAAAGAGATAGCTGAATTGTTAAATTCCACTACGGATGCCATTGATTTTCACCGTTACAATCTAAGAAAGAAACTGGGGCTTCGAAATACAAAAACAAACTTAAGGTCCTTCCTTTTGTCCTTCACATAATATTAGTTTTTACCTCATAATAAGCTCATAGATTTTTAACATTTACTTTTTTCACTGTTATTTGCTAACTTGTCCGTAAAAATCAGCATCTTAGTTAGTGTCCATCCATAAATGAGGATTTTTGTTCGAAATCAAGGCATGCGAAAAAAATAACCACAGGCATATAGTTGATATTCCGAGGATTATTTTTTGAGCATAACGCCGAGATCGGGCAAACAGATTGTGCAGAAAAACTATGCACTCACCACCCGCTTTGTCTGTCCGCCATCGCGAGAACCAAGGCGAGGCAGGCGAGCTTAAGGCGCTGATGGCACAGATACTCTTTTCGGCGATCATAGAAAACATGGAACAAAGGACTGCCATGAACAACTCAGCTGGAAGAAGACCTGTATATAAAACCATTTTTAACAAATACTTCAGTGTATAGTTCTCCAAAAGAGAAATTATAGAATCTCTTATGGTAAGCAAAGTCGAGCTTGCTATAAGGGCTAATGTGTCGCCCAATACCATTACACGGATAGAACAAGGCATGCCATACAGAATAGAAACAAAACGAAAGATTATTAAAGCCTTAGAGCATATAATTTCAGATGAGACCGAAGTTGTGGCGTCATTTATCAAAGATAATGGAGGTAAGCGCTTAGGATTAGATCGGCGTCAATACTCATATGACAAGCATATTCCTGAGCGCAGGTCTGACATGGACCGAAGAAGCAAACTTGATAGAAGGTTAAAACCAAGAAAATCAGAATAACAGATATATTTTTTCGGGCTGATTTAGAAATAGCCTTGTCTAATTCTTGTAGTTTTTCAAAATATGATTGCTTCAAATATTGTTCTTAGGTCTGATTTCTAACTTTGACATTTAAAAAATGAAGCTCGAAAAATTAAATGTTCTGAAATAAAGCCCTCAATAATACTCTCCCGAAGGCGGATGTAAAAAGTTACATGTCTTCACCCAAAATGTTTTAATCTTGGAATAGGGATTTATTAAAAAGCACTCTCATTAAACAGTGATTTGTCTATAATATCTTAAGAGGCAATCTCAGTGAAAAGTCCTTAGGCAACGATGATTTTTTAAACACTATTTTAGATAAAATGTAATGATGAATTATATGTGATAATTATACTTGAAGATATTACAGAGCGAATAAAGTTAAGGAGTATCCTGCCCATTCCAAATTGAAGAAACCTTTAAATAATCTAATAGAGCTACTTATTTTAAAAGATCAGTGTCGACCACAAAGATAAACAGGGGTAAGGGTGAAAAAGAAAATTAAAGAGTTAGAATTTCAACTTCGAAAAATGCTTGAACTCAACGAGCAATCCCAAACTACAAAAGAGAAAACGAAATCTAATATCGGCAATGTTATTCGCCGCAGAAAGGGCGAGCCAGACAAATGGATTTCCTGTAAATTAAATAGGTAATGATGTTATCCTGAGGACGCATAGTGGACAGGACTCAAGAGCATGGGTTTTTAAATCATTCAAAAAAAGTTTTTTTGTTAGGGTGAAAATGCGAAAATATTGTGATGAAAATATAAGGAATACTTTAAAACTTGCAAATAAAATGATCTGCTTAGCTGAAGAAGGTAATGAAGATATAGTGGACAATAGTTGTGGTATTCTTTATGGCGTTTTTCTCGACTCGGCATACAAAATAAGAAAAATTGCAGAAATTGAAAAGGAAACGCATATAAAAAAGGGATGGTGGAAATAGACTGAAATTGGGTTTTAAGAAATGTGTGGAGTCCTTCTATCGTGTATTTAAGGTATCTCTAAATGGTTGCAATTTTCATTAGAAATCAACACATCTTCTGCATAATCAATGGTTAGCAATCAAAAGGAGAAAACCATGGAACCATGCTATGAGTACTTAGGTTGTGACGAGAAAGACTGCATCATGCATGGGCGGAAGGATACTAAGCGTTGTTGGGAAGTCGAAGGGACATTATGCAACCATCCTGGCATTCAAATCGTGAGGCACAAACTCGCAGAAAAGAAAGAAGATGCATGTAATCATTCTGGTTGCATCTACTACAAAGCCGCAAAGGATAGGAATATTGTATAGAAGGCAGGGATCAAAGATACATTGCTAACATCATAGGGGTGAAGCGGACGTGGAGGACCGCGCCGCTTACCCCGACATTTATCCACATTTTGATACCTGCTATCCCTGAACAATTACATAAATATAACTTCTTGTTCACGACCGCTCTTCGGATCTCTAATGAGTAATTTTTGTCCGGAGATATCATCCGGTGTCAGCTTTAATACTTCGCCAATTCGCATCCCGCCCCTTGCCATTAATTCCAAAATTAACCGGTTCCGAAGTTTGGTAGTTCGAAAAATAATCTCATCAATTGTTTCCTTTTCAAAGCTGTCCCATTGAACAGGCGTATTGGCCTTGTAAAGTTTTTTCAGTAATTGATTTGCACATGGGTTTTGTATTCGTTCGTCAATGTTATGCATCGCGTATTCGTAATGTGCTCGAACTTTGTCGTTATTCAAACTCCGTTGTATCCGAATACCGCCTCGAATCCCTCCGATATGATTTTATTCAGAATTTCCTTGGTAGCCTCTGTGTCATTCAAAAACGGAAAATCTGCATCAGGTTCGGGTAGCTCCAGTAACTCGCACAATGGCCCCCACCCTTCCTTCACTTCGAAGACCAAAAGCCGTGATGCCGGAATAGTATTCCGTACCTCCTCGATATGTTCCTGAAAGCGCTGAATCAAGTGCTCTTTGTCGTGCATTCGATCCTGTAGGTAATCGTTGACGGTCAACTGTATGAATTTGCCCATCTCAACGTTCCTAAGGTATTCAATCCAACGAGGCGCGAAGATAGTCTCCTGAGTTGACTCAAACCAGCGCTCAGGATCACGAACGGTTAGGATGACTTTGGCATCGGGGTAGTGAGCGGCCAGAGCCTTGTAGCTCGAACACGAAGGAAAGTCGACGGTTGACTCGAACCCATCGAATAGGGTGCTCCAGTCAGGCTTGCCGCTGGCAGCATCAATCCACTTCTGCCAATGCTCCGGCCCTCGGGGAAGACACTCTACCATGTGGTAGCAAGGGCCTATGCCAAGTTGTTCTAATGCTGCTTTTAAGCTCATGGTTCCTGTTCGGCCGAAACCTGCGCCGATTACTTTCAATGGCATACTTTATCTCCTATAGCCGCGCCGGGCCTTTGTGATGTGTTAACTAACGATGATGCATAACGCTTCGCCTGAGCAGCGGCCTAAATAAATTTGAAGCTTGCACTGCCTTTACGTAAAACCGCAACATACACGTTGTCTGCTCCACGGGTCTGACAGGCGTCTTGTCTTGCATCAAAGGCCCATGCCGCACCGTCAGGAAGGCTGAGGGCCATCGTATCCCTCAATGATGACCAGATCAACGGTTGAGACCTGCAGCCTCAGATTGAGCGCCTCCTGGTATTCAGGTGACTTCCAACAGTCGAGCGCCGCTTGATACGTAGGGAACTCGATCACTACGTTGCGGCTGCGGCTTGTCCCTTCGGGAATCTCGAAGCGACCGGCGCGCACCAGGAACTTCGCCCCAAATTTTTTGAACGGCATGGCGTTGGCTTGGATGTAGGCCTTGTATTTCTCGGTATCGGCAACATCGACTTGAGCGATCCAGTAACCCTTGGACATTTCGACCTCCTTTCAATGGAATAGTGGCAGGATGGGATTTGCGGACGCCCAACTAATATGTTGCGTCCTAAAAATATGGGCAAACACATACATTTATTGACGCGTATGCCACATAGTGAATAACAGTCAAAAATACCAAAAATATAGAAAAGTAAACTCCGGGATCCTTACAGATCGAAGAAATAACATAAATATAGAATTACCCAAGTCAAGAAGAAAAATACCACATCGTAGTAAGTTTGATCAGGGGGGAAAGATATGCCATGCATGCTTATATTCTACATAACTCAGTAATATCTTGACAAATGTTTTGGTGTTTGTGAATATACAGGCTATCTTGGATTTTCTATAAAAAAAGGAGCATTTATGACTGATCCCAAGCTATTTGAAATATTTTCGGACTACATTTGACCTTGGTGTTATTTCATTACTGGAAGTATTGAACGGATACAGGAGGAGTTTGAAATTGATATTCGATGGACGGCATTCCCACTCCATCCGGATACACCCGAGGAAGGAAAAACACTTGAAGAGCTGTTTAAAGGTCGGGATTTTGATATTGACCGGACGATGGCTCATCTTAAGCAGGTTGCAAGCGGATTAGGACTCCCTTTTGGTGATCGTAAAATGACTTACAACAGTCGTTTGGCACAGGAGGTCGGTAAATGGGCAGAATCGAGAGACAAAGGCCACGAATTTCACAACGCCGTTTTTAGAGCATATTTCGTAGATGGGCAAAATATCGGCAACGTCAATGTTCTTGTAGAAGTGGCCGAATCGATCAATCTAAATGGCAAAGATGTCCTAAAGGTTATACAAGATAGAACCTACAAGGAAGCTGTTGATTTGGATTGGAAACGATCCTACGAATTAAGAGTTACTGCAGTTCCCACTTTTTTATTTAATAATCAATTCCTGGTTGGTGCCCAAAAATATGCTAATTTGGAAAAACTCTTGCTATCAAATAACGTCAAAAGACGAACTCTCAATACTTAAGGAGCCTCCCACAATGACAATCACAAAAATTCAGATCGTAGAATCAGTCCAGAATCAGACCGGTTTCCCCAAGAACAAATCATCGGAAATCGTAGAAACCCTTCTTGAGATCATTAAGAGCACACTGGTATCCGGTGAGGATGTGTTGGTATCCGGGTTTGGAAAATTTTGTGTAAAAGAAAAGAATCAACGTAAAGGCCGGAATCCGGCGACCGGTGAAGACATGATGCTGACACAGAGGAGGGTTGTAACGTTCAAGTGTTCCGGTCAATTGAGGGGTAGGATCAATTCCGATTTGGATTAATGCATTAATTTATACCCTTTAAAGTATTTTGATGAATTTATCCCATCCTTAACCAACAGGGAATCTCATGTGGTTACTTCTTGACAAAATACCCTATTCGATACTCATTATTATTTCGGTCATAATGATCCTTCTTCCTTTTTACCCCATGCCCCATTTTGTGGAAAAATTGATCATGTTAAAAAACGGAACGCTGAAAAAACCCATCGATATTTTTGACCTGTTTTACCATTCGGCACCGTTGATTCTTTTGATTGTTAAATTTGCCAGAGATTACTCAACCAGATAATATGCTAAAGGTATTTTTATTTCAGCCATGATATAAAATATTGTAAAATTTAGGGGGCTTTCCCTATGCATTTTATAAAGGCTCATGTTTTGTATTTAAACAATTTGATGATGTGAGCCTTTTTGTTTTTATTCAGGTGGAGGATCTAATAATGTCCGACAAACCAACCTATGAAGAAGCGGCTTTTCCCGTACAATCGCCAAGGCATACTGCATTCAAAATAGCTTTTATTTATGCAGGTATCTCTGTATTATGGATACTTTTTTCTGATCAACTATTATCCATTTTTGCTAAAAATATTGAAATCATAACACGGATGCAAATGGTAAAGGGCTGGTTTTTCGTTCTTACTACAAGTTATATAATATTTATTTTACTTCAAAAAGACATAAAAAAATATAGTCAAGTTGAGGAAACATTGCGACATATCCAAGAGCAACTTCTATCTTTAATGGATGCCATGCCGATAGCTCTTTCTTGGGCCGATGATCAGGGAAATATCCAATACAGCAACAATAAATTCCGCGAATTGTTCGGATACACGATAGAGGATATACCGACCGTCGAGCAATGGTTTCAGCTGGCTTTTCCAGATCAGGAATATCGACAAACGGTTATCTCTAATTGGCAGATCGCTATAGAGAACGCTCAGAATAGCGGGCCAGAGATGGCGCCAATTGAAGTAACCATTACCTGCAAAGACGGATCCAACCGCTATGTAGCAGTATTTGGGACACTCCTCGACGACCGGACTCTGGCTGTTTTCAATGACCTTACCGATAGCAAGCGGGTTGAAAAAGAGAAGGCAGAACTTCAATTTCAACTCCTTCAAGCCCATAAAATGGAATCCATCGGCAATCTTGCTGGCGGCATCGCCCATGATTTTAATAACATATTATCTTCAATTCTCGGGTATACCGAACTTGCGCTTGACGATGTTGAAAAAGGAACCATGCTTGGAAACCATCTGGAAGAAGTCTATACGGCAGGTAAACGCGCAAGAGATTTGGTCAAGCAAATTTTAGCATTTGCCCGTCAAACCGACGAGGAGCTCAAACCCATACGGGTTGATAAGATTGCCATGGAAGTATTAAAACTTATCCGATCAACCATTCCAGCAACAATTGAGATCAGACATAAGATTGAAAGCGATTCGTTGATCATGGGCAGTCCGACCCAAGTTCACCAGATTTTTGTGAATCTGTGTACCAATGCGGCACAAGCCATGGATGATACCGGTGGTATATTAGAAGTTGGCTTGGTGGATGTCAAACTCGATGCCAAATTTCCTCTGACACAATCGGGATTGAAACCCGGAAACTATTTGAAGGCAACTATATCTGATACCGGCCACGGTATCTCTCCGGATATCATCGATTCGATTTTTGAGCCTTATTTTACAACCAAGGGGGTTGGTGAAGGGACAGGGATGGGGCTTGCAATGGTGCATGGAATTGTCGAAGTCTATGAAGGCAAGGTTACCGTTGAAACCGAATTAGACAAAGGCACTGTTTTTTCGATCTATCTGCCCATAACTCAAAAGCGTGTCGTTTATAGACCTTATGAGGCAGAAGATTTGCCTCACGGAACCGAGCGCATTCTGTTGGTTGATGATGAATTACCCATTGCTAAGATGAGCAGTCAAATTCTTGAACGGTTGGGATACCGGGTTATCATTAGAACCAACAGCGTAGAGGCTCTGGAACTTTTTCGATCCAGACCCAGTGAGTTCGATCTGATTATTACCGATATGACCATGCCGAACATGACTGGTGACGTGCTGGCCATGGAATTGATCGCTTTAAGATCTGATATCCCGGTCATTCTATGTACAGGGTACAGCAAGAAGATTTCTGACGAAAAAGCTTCACAGATCGGCATCAAAGCTTTTGCCTATAAACCAATGGTAAAGGCTGATCTGGCTAAAACGGTTCGAAAAGTGTTGGATGAGGCAAAAAGCTGATTCATGATAATATTTGAATCTGTCTTAGATTGAGATTAAGAGGATTTTATATTCTTTTAAATCCTTAATCGATGGCCTTTTGCATATTGACTTTATTGTTTTGTTTCTGTAAGAGCCTTAATCAATTTCCAAACTCAAATCTAACAAAGGAGATAACTGATGACAAAAGCTGAATTGATCGAACAAATGGCAATGGATGCCAACATTTCTAAAGTTGCAGCGGGGGTGGCCCTGGACTCTTTTATTACCAATGTCACAAAGGCGCTAAAGAAAAAAGATGGTAAGGTGACACTGGTTGGTTTTGGTACCTTTGCAAAAGTTCGTCGGAAAGCTCGAAAAGGACGTAATCCCCAAACCGGTGAAGCTTTAAAAATTAAGGCAAGAAATGCTGTAACTTTCAAGGCTGGAAAGAAGCTCAAAGACTCCGTCTAAGCACAAAAATATTTAAGGCGGTTTATTTTGCATTTATCAGCCGATAAGCCGCCTTTACAATTTCCTTATTTAATTCCATCTTAAAAGTATTCCTCTCAATAATGGATTCTTTTATTACGGTTGGTGCTCTTTTCCATTTTTTTTCTATACGGTTTTACTAAACCTGATAACCTTTTCGATAGTGTTCTCTAAATCCACAGTCAGTATTTTCCGATCCTTGACGAGGAGTTGTCCGTTGACGATGACATCCCGAATGTCGGACCCCTGTGCGGCATAGACGATATGGGAGACCGGGTTATACACCGGAACCAGGTGGGGTTTTCGGGTGTCGATAACAATGACATCCGCCTTCTTTCCGATTTCCAATGAACCAATGATATCATCGAGACCTAAGGCTTTTGCCCCCTGGATGGTCGCCATTTTCAGAACGGTGACAGCATCCATTAGCGTGGGATCCAGGGCAATGACCTTGTGGAGCTTGGCTGCGAAATCCATCTCTGAAATAAGATCCAGATTATTGTTGCTGGCACAGCCGTCGGTACCCAGACCCACGGTTACACCGGCTTTCAACAAAGCCGGAACCGGCGCAATTCCTGAAGCAAGCTTCATGTTGCTTTCAGGGTTGTGGGAGACGCTTGCCCCGCGTACGGCAATCGTGTTGATGTCGTTGTCATCCAGCCAGACGGCATGGACCAGGAGCGCGTTTTTATCGATGATGCCGATCTCATCCAGGTAATTGATCGGCGTTGATTGATGTTCCGTCTGAATCCGGACATATTCATCCTTGGTTTCCGCTGCATGGATTTGGAAAAGCACTGCCTCAGCGTCGGCAATATCTTTGGCTTTTTTGAGCGTCGCCTTGGAACACGTATAGGGGGAGTGACAAAAGATCGAAGGTGTGATCAGCGGCGATATGTTCCGCCATTTTTGTATGAATGCCGCGGCGTTCTTAATGTTGTCCGCCGGGTCCGGAATTCCCGGCGCCGGGAAATCGATAACCCCCTGACCCAGTATCGCGCGCATCCCCGCTTCATTCACCGCCCATGCCACATGGTCTTCGTAGAAATATCCGTCACAGCAGGTGGTGGTTCCCGACAGCAGCATTTCAACGCAAGACAGCAGCGTTCCGATCCTCACGGATTCAGGGGTAATGTATTTTGATTCAGCCGGAAACATGTGTTCGTTCAGCCATACGGAAAGGGGCAGATCATCGGCCAGGCCTCTGAACAGCGACATGGGAAGGTGGGTGTGGGTATTCACAAGTCCCGGCATAATGATGCCCCCTTGGGCATCGATGATCGTTTCTCCATCAGGAAGCGGGGCATCGTTTTCCAGCGATTCAATTTTAGCCAGATTGCCGTTCTTTATACACAGAACACCGTTTTCAATGATATCGAGACTGGAATTCATTGTAATGATGGTACCGTTATGTATAACAATATTATAGTTCATTGTTTCGTGTTAGACTTTGGGTGATCGGCGTTTGACATGCATTATTCAAATTGTAACATCTTTTATATAATAATAGTTTGTTGTCAAGAAAGTGATAATAGTTTACAATTTTTTTTTTGGCACTCAAATGTTGCGCAAAAAAAAATGAAATGGGGGAGGAATGTTCAGAATCGGATTTTTTCAGTTCGAGCCGAAGTTCGGCGAGGTAGAGATGAACCTTGCAAAGGTTCTTTCCGCGCTTCAAGATGTCGATGCCGATCTGGTCGTGTTGCCGGAGCTGGCCTTTACCGGTTATTATTTTAAGGATCGATCGGAATTGATGTCACTGTGCGAAGATCCGAAAACATCGCGGACCGTCGACGGATTAATCCGTCTGTGCCGCAAGCGGGATTTTTTCCTGGTCACCGGCTTTGCCGAGAAATGCGCTGATAAAATTTTCAACAGTGCACTGCTCATCGGCCCTCAAGGCGTCCTTCGCACCTATCGAAAACTGCATCTTTTTAACACGGAAAAAGAAAATTTTGATCCGGGGGATACACCGCTTGAGACGGTTGACGTCCGAGGTGCAAAGATCGGTATGATGGTTTGTTTTGACTGGGCTTTTCCGGAGGTTGCGCGGATACTTTCTCTACAAGGGGCTGAAATTCTGTGTCACCCGTCGAACCTTGTCCTCGATTGGTGCCAGAAAGCCATGGTAACCCGATGTCTTGAAAACGCGGTGTTTGCCGTCACCGCCAACCGCATCGGCGCGGATGTGCCGCCGCACGGAGAGCTGACATTCACGGGCCAAAGCCAGGTGATCGCGCCAAAGGGTGAAATCGTCCATCGCGCGGCGCCGGATCAGGAAGAACTGTATATTGCCGAGATTGACCTTGGTCTTGCCCGAAACAAATTTATGACACCGAAAAATGACCTATTCCGGGATCGACGTCCTGAGTTTTACACCTCTTTGAGCCATCTACGTGGGTAAGCGCCAGTTCAAATTCTATGAATCACGTTTTTGATGACCGCTTCGAGCCGGGGAGCGGCTTCATTGGCAACGGCGATAACGTCTTCGACGGTTGCGGGGACGGGATGATCCGGATCATTGATATTGGTGATGATCGACATCCCGAGGACCCGGATGCCGGCATGGACGGCGGCAATGACTTCCTGGATGGTTGAAAACCCCACGGCATCGGCGCCGATGATTCTTAAATAGCGGATTTCGGCCCGGGTTTCAAGGGACGGTCCCTTTAGACCCGCATACACCCCTTTTTGCAAAGAGACACCTTTATCTCTGCCGGCGGTTTCGGCAAGTTCCACCAGGTCTTGATCATATGCACGGGTCATATCCGGAAATCGGATTCCCCAGCGCGCTTCATTGGGTCCGATCAAAGGATTTGAACCGGTGAGATTGATATGATCGGTGATGATCATGATGTCGCCGGCGCTGAAATTTGGGGTCAATCCGCCGGCGGCATTTGAAAGGATCAATGTCTTTACACCAAGCGCCTGCATGACGCGAATCGGAAAGGACACCTCGAGGGGAGAATACCCTTCGTAAAGGTGAATTCGTCCCTGCATGGCCATGACCTGTTTCCCACACATGTCTCCGAAAACAAGCCTTCCACTATGACTTTCTACCGTGGGAACCGGAAAGTGAGGAATGTTTTTATAATCAAACGATGCGGATATATCCAAAGATGCGGCGCTTTGTCCAAGACCGGTCCCGGTGATGAGCCCGATTTGAGGGGGCGTTTGGATATGAGATTTCAGAAAATCTGCGGTTTCAGCGGCTTTGTGTCTGGAATTTTTCATCACGGAGAATTCACTTGAAAATTTTATGTGTTTTCAAGGATCATAATTAAACATATTGGCGTCGTCAAGAAAATGAAAAAAGGCTTTTAAATATTGACATGTTATTTGGCAACAAATAAAATTCGAAATTTCTATTACCTAAACTGAACGATTGTTGAGGTTGCCGCATATACAAGGAAGATGTTGTTCCGCTATAGTCCACTATGCGGGACGGCATTTGACGCAGTAGATGCGGTAAGATCGGCAATCCCATGGGGTTTTAAATTTTCAAAATATTAATAAAGATATTTCATTAAAAATAAAAGATTTTTTACCCCTTTTAAAATTTGAAACGTTCAGCTTAGGTATTAAATATTGTGGCAATCACAATAACGCAATATTATTAACAGGAGAATTGAACCATGTCCAAAGATCTTATCGGATCGGTGCTGGTTGTCGGCGGCGGAATTACCGGGATGCAATCCGCCCTGGATTTGGCTGATTCAGGCTTTTATGTTCATCTTGTGGAAAAATCGCCGGCCATCGGGGGCATTATGTCCCAACTCGACAAGACCTTTCCGACCAACGATTGTGCCATGTGAATTATCT
>Ga0210077_1000287_pt1 | contig 20762 bp, 18 predicted proteins | sample RushMan_CattailN_5_FD_185556 | JGI IMG/M metagenome (GOLD analysis project Ga0210077, IMG submission 185556) | Wetland microbial communities from San Francisco Bay, California, USA, that impact long-term carbon sequestration -... | ecosystem: Environmental > Aquatic > Marine > Wetlands ... | reverse complement strand
CCAGCAAAGGATACATGACCGGCCCGCCGGCGATGAATAGGTGCAGCATAGTTTCTCCTTTTGGATTGACCCCAGGATGCGGCAACACATCATAGGAAGCTTAACGTTTCGCCAGGTCATTAAAATTCAGCCGAAACTCCGGCGAGAAAATTGATTTCGGGCGATGGATAGAACGCCGTTTCAGTAATCGGGAATGTACTGAGGGCTCCGTATTCGGAGTATTCTTTATCCGTGATATTGTTAATATTTAAAAATGCGGTAAAGTTTTTCCATTGATACTTGAGTTTTGTGTTTACCACCAGATAAGCTTCCTGATTTTCGAAACTGTTGGAAAAATCGCTGATAAACGGTCGCTCTCCCACGTAGTTGCCGTCAACGGCCAGTGTAAACCCTCTCCCGAGTGTAAAGAGACCGCTGAGCGACGCTTGATGTCTCGGAACGTTTGGAAAAGCCTTGTGTGCATATTGGCCGTTTTGAATGGTTGCATCCGTATAGGTATAATTTCCTTTCAGAATCACTTTGTCAAAACGTTTGGTGATGGAACACTCAAATCCATCGCGACGCGTTTTGCCGTCAAGATTTTCATTGGCAAAGCTGTTGGGATTATAAATTATTTCGTTTTCCGTGTCGATTCGAAAAAAGTTTACATTTGCATACAGACTGGGCGTAAAATAATGTCGAATTCCAAATTCATAATTGTCGGAATTTTGAGGGATCAGCGAAGAATTAATAGTATTGGTAAAAAAATCAAAGAGTTCATCCAGTACCGGATATCTGAAACTTCGGGAATAGCTGACGTATACGGATGACTTTTGGTAGAAGTTATAATCGAGACCTACTGCAAAAAGGTTTTCATCCATTATTTTGCTGTCCGGGGTACTCGGACTAAATGAAAATTTTGCCCGGTCATACCGATATCCACCGGAAACTGCAAATTTTTTCCACGGCCTGATCTCATCGTGGATATAATACCCGTAATTTTTCTTTTTCAGTTCAAAAATACCAGTGGACACCGATCCGAAAAATAAAGATCTGTTGGTGATGTCCTCATCGACATCCGTGTAGTCGAAACCGAAGATCAGACGGTTATCCAGTCCCCCCACAGGTTCTTTGAAAATAATTTGAGGGGATAATGTAAGTGTCTTAATGTTTGTATCCCCTGTAAAATTTCCGGCGTCAAATGAGGAGAAAGATAAAAAATTTCTTTTCCTGAATGAGATGTCCATTTTAAATTCACTGTCGCTCAAGAAAAAAAATTCAGGGCCGCCCATGACATAATAATCCTCGACATCGGCAAAATCATCGGGATGAAGTGTATCTGTCCTTGATTTGCCGGCTGCAAAATCACTGGCCTTGATTCCTCCGGGAAGTCCGGTACTGTCTTTATGAAAGCCACTGCTCAATTTCCATTTAACCTTGTCATTTTGATCATATCCCAGATTGAGCCCCAGATCTTTGGCTTCGGTGGCGCTGTTATCTCGATAACCGTCGGATGTCAAATAACTGCCCGACAACGCATAGGACAACTTGCTTTGGGCCCCGCTCACAAAAGCGCTTCCTTTAAAGGTGTCATAACTTCCGCCGTCTATTTCCGCGCCGGTTTTAAATGCCCCCCCTCCTTTTGTTATAATATTGATCACACCGCCGCTGGCATTGTCACCGTAGAGAACACTTCCTCTTCCGCCCCTGATAATTTCGATTCTTTTTACCCTGTCAAGGGGAATCAAGGACCAATCTGAACCGCTCAGGTCTGCCTGGTTAATCCGTCTTCCGTCCACCAGAACCAGCGTATTTAATGATGCCGTTTCGCCGAAACCGCCAAGATCGACCGTATAGTTTCGCCGATTTCCTGCGATATCATTAACATGAACGCCGACCTGGCTTCTTAAAAGATCCGGGATGTCATACGCGGTCGAGTTTTTAATATCTGTTTCAGTAATGACGGTGGCATTTGCCGGTACAGATGAAATTTTTTCTTCCTGCCGGGTGGCGGTGACCACGACCTCTTGCATGGTCGCTTCGGGGGCTTCATTTATTTTTTCATCTTCTGCCTGGCTGAATCCAGGAAGTATTAAAACGATTAGAATAACTAAACAACCCATCCATTTTTTCATCAATATCCTCCTTCCCTAAACTGAATGGTTCCGGGTTCATCGTTCAACGGTTATGATATTGGGCTTAATTTCTTAAAAAATAAGAATTTTCAACATAGAACCGTGAACCATGAATCCTTTAACCTGGCTTAAATTTAGGGCCCGGGCAAAAAAAATCCCCGGACCGACTTTAATCGATCCGGGGATGTCCCATTTTTATCCTCAAGATCCGGCCACATCACGTTCCGTCCGCGCAGGTGATGCCGCGAGACTTTTGCAAAACGCCCCTTTTTGCCCAATTTCTGCGTCAGGCTCACATTTTAATCCTCGAAATACTCAATGTATTCCTGTGGTTAAAATTTTCGCCTTCCTTGAACTTGAACAAAAATGAGCGTTTTTCAAAGGTCTCGCCGTTTGTTCAGACAGGTCTTCTGACTTCCCCGCCCTTTTAGCGGCCTTCCCATTCAAACAAGAAAAGTGGCGCACCAAGGCCAAAAGGGTTCCTCTCCCCAAATAAAATTGGAAAAAGGCGAGGTTACAGCGGCGGGCCCGTCCCCGATTTTAACGGGGTTCCCAATTAAGCTCGAAACGAGCATCCGAACAACCGTTTTCATAAAGAAAAAGAGGACTGAAAGTCAAGCAAAAAATAAAAAATTTGGTTACACTTTACCCTTAAATGTTCGGTTCCAGGTTCCAGGTTCAAAGTTCAAGGGGTATAATATGACCACTTAACCTAAGTTTTCATCCAGACTTTATCAAGAAAGTTCAATGAGGCAATGAGCTGAGCATAAGAAAAAACCTCTAACGATACGACGCCGTTAAATCGTTTTAATATATCAAGAATCGTTTTTAAATCCGATCTTGATAAAAGATCCAAAGCCTGATGATCGCGTCCATCGTTGGCGCCATGCAGATGTATGATTGAAGTCTTGTCATGATACCTTGCAAAAATCTTTTTCATGTTAAATCCATATATGATCAGATGACCCAGATCTATGCAAACGGAAAGATTAAAATCCATCAAAATGTCATCCACCCATTCGATCGGGTAATTCAGGGTTTCAACGGATATCATTTTGCCGCCGATACCGGTCCCGTGCAGTTTTTCCATACTGTCGCAAATGTGGTTTTGCCATCTTTTTAAGGACTCATTTTCATGATCGATCTCTTCATATGGCAGGTGGATGGTATGCGTGGAAGGAGAAAGGGGCGCTGTAAGATCTATGATCTGCCGGATGGTTTCTACAGCAAATTGCCGGCGGGAGCGATCCTTAGCGCCAGGGAATATATCCAGCGGGTGGTGGATATTATAGGAAAGGTCATATTCATTTGCTATAGATAAAAGGACACCTATCTCCTCCTTTGACGGCAGGCTCTTCGGCGTGCTTTCAAAGAAAATCAGCTCGATTTCATCCAGATAGGGGGCGAGCATATTGATATTTTGGACATAGTGATCCGGATATATGAATGAAGTGGTAGCAATCTTAAATGGAAATGTGAATTTATAAGATTTCGGCAGGAAAGGGTACATACTTTTCAATTCAGTGTATCGAAGCTAATAAAAAAAGGAGCGATTCCGTGACTTCCGTCATGGCGCCCAGCATGTCGCCGGTGATGCATCCCATGCGTTTTTTATAATAAAAAATGACAATGGCGGTTGTGAGCGCAAAGAAAAAATTTAACAAGATTGCTTTCCATCCGAGGAAAATTGAGACAATTATCGGAATCAACAGCCATCGGAAAGCAGACAGTTTCATCGGTTTTTCAAAAAAATCATACCCGGTGCCGCCAGCGGGTCTGCCGTACGCTAAAAAGCGGATGCCGAAAATCATGGCGCTTCTGGAATAGGCGGGGATCAGCAAAAGGAGCAGGGCCCGATGTGAATTCACATGCATGATGCCCCCCCACTTGACGGCCAGGGTGCAGACGACGGCCACAAGACCCATGACGCCGATGCGGCTGTCTTTCATGATCTCAAGCGCCTCTTCTCTGCTGTGGTGACCCATAAGGCCGTCTGCAGTATCTCCAAGGCCGTCGATATGAAGCGCCGCGGTGAGAACGGCAAGCAGGACAACATCAAGAATTGCCGTTGTCTGCGCCGGCCAAAAGCGCAGCGCCACGTGATCAAAAATGGAGAGCATTCCCCCGATAATCAAACCGACAACCGGGAAAAAAGGAATCATGCCTTTGGGGTCATAGATTGCGGATTTTCCCAAAGGCATGATGGTTAAAAATTGTAATGCAGCAATTAATCGTTTCATTTTATTTTTACCGGCATACCCGCCACCATCCAAATGACGCGGTCCGCATAACCGGCCACTTTCTGGTTGGCAAATCCCGTGATGTCTCTAAATAGCCTGGCGAGCTTGTGTTCAGGGACAATGCCGCATCCTACCTCGTTGGATACCAGAATCACCGTGCATTCGCTTTTTTCAAGGGACCGGATGAGTTCTATAATATGGGTATCGATCTTTGCCGGATTTTGGTCTTCCATGATGAGGTTGTTGATCCAGAGGGTCAGACAGTCCACCAGGAGCACGTTTCCTTTTGCCCCATATGTGTTGACGGCTTCAGGTAAAAAAATCGGCACTTCGATCGCTTTCCATGTGGTGTTTCTTTGCTGTTGATGATTCAACACCCGCTGTTCCATCTCTTTGTCCTGAGGGATACAGGTGGCGATAAAGATCTTTTGTCCGATAACCTGCTCCGCCAAATACAGGGCATGTCTGCTTTTGCCGCTCCTGCATCCGCCGATGACAAGGATAGTTTCTTTCACCAATCACTCCTTATTCATATATTTCTTAGGTACCAGCGTCACTCGTGGAAAATTGCCCAACGGGCTTTCATCCACCAAAAGTGTGCATCCATAGGCTTCTTCCAGGGTCTTATAAGTGAGTACTTCATCCGGGAGTCCTTGGCACAGGACCTGCCCGTTGTGGAGCAGAAGCAGATGGTCGGCATACATGGCCGCGAGATTGACGTCGTGGGACACCATCACGATGGTGATGTCTTTTTCATTTTTCAGCCGTTCCATCAAATCCATTATTCGAACCTGGTAGGCAAGATCCAGAGATGCCGTGGGTTCATCCAGAAGGATGACATCGGGTTCCTGGCAAATGGCCCTTGCAATAAAGACCCTTTGCTGCTCACCGCCGCTCAATTGGTCCAGTTTGCGGTGGGCCAGATTTTCCATTCCGGTAAAAGCAATGGCCTGTCTGGCGATTTCCATATCTTTTTCTGCCTCGAGTCCCAAAATGCCAAGATACGGAGAGCGTCCCATCAACACCATTTCGAAAACGGTAAAAGGGAAATCAACGGCCAGCATCTGAGGGACAAAGGCAATGGTTCGGGCCAAAGCCTTTCGCTGATATTGGTCGATGGTGCGATTCAGGATTTCCAACCGGCCCTTTTGGGGCTTTAAAATGCCGGATATAATCTTCATCAATGTGGTTTTCCCCGAGCCGTTGGGGCCGATGACAATAAAAAAATCCTTAAGGGGAACCTGAAAGGAAATGTTGTCCAAAACAAGGTCTTCCCCGAAGGAATGACTCAGATTTTTTGCGTTTATGGCGGTGTTCATTTGGCGGATCTTTTCAATAAATAGATAAAGAGCGGCGCACCGATCATGGCCGTGATGACACCGGCAGGTATCTCTCCTTGTTTTGGGAGGGTTCGCGCCAGTATATCACAAACCACCATGTAGGTGCCTCCGCCAAGCACGCATGCCGGTACCAGGACCCGGTGATCCGGCCCGAAGACAAGGCGCAGCAGGTGGGGCATGACCAGACCGACAAATCCTACAAGACCGCAGTAGGATACCGTTGCACTGACCATAAATGACGTTGCCACCAGAAGCGTAACGGTAACAAGCTTGATGTTCACGCCCATTGTCTGGGCCAATTCCTTTCCCATGAGAAGCAGGTTCATCGGGTTGGAAAGCCAGAACACAAGAAAAAAACAGGGCAACAGTATTGCGGCCAGGATGCCGACTTGTCGCATATCTCCCAAGGAGAGATCTCCCATCAGCCAGAATATGATGTTGTGGAGCCTGGAATCCTGGGTCATGGAAATCAAAAACATAATCACTGCCGCGCAAAAGGCATTCACCATTACCCCTGACAAAAGGAGTGCGTCTTTTTTCAAGATCGTTTGTCCGGAAGACATGGCCAGTATGAGAATAAGGGTCGCAATGCTTCCTATAAAGGCAGTCAGACTCACCCCCGGAAACCTGGAAAAGCCCATCAGGATGCCGATGATGGCTCCTATTGCGGCCCCCCCTGAAATTCCTAGAATATACGGCTCTGCCAGTGGGTTGCGAAGCAGGGCCTGAAAAACAAGTCCGCCCACGGAAAGTGCGGCGCCCACCAGGGCCGAAAGAAGTACCCTCGGTAAGCGGATTTGCCAGATAATGGTATGCAGCATGGCGTCGGAAGCGTATGTCCCAAAAATAGTTTGAAGAACGGTCCGCATCGAGCTGTGGGTTGGCCCTAGGGAAAGTCCCAAAAACATGACGGCCATCAGGGCCATCAACAACAAGAAAGTAATGATCATGAGGCGTTTCAACAATACGGGTTTAGCAGTAATCACTGGGTTCCCTCAAAAAGTTCGGGATGAATCAGCCTGACCATTAATTCCAAGCCATCCACCAGACGCGGGGTTGGACGGTCAAAGAGATTGGAGTCTTCGACAAAAATACGATGATTGCGGACTGCCGGCATATTCGGCCAGCGGTTCCATTCATCCTTGATTTGTTTAAATACCGCGGCGCGCGCCATGGAAGTGATAATAATCACCTCCGGTGAAAGTGCCAGAACCTGTTCTATGCTGTAACGCGGATAGGCAATCGGTCCTTGGGCTACGTTTTTTCCGCCAGCCAGGACGATGAGTTCATGACTGAATGTATGGGTCCCCACGGACACGATGGGGGAAACACCGATTTGAAAAAAAACCCGAGGCCGATACGCAGTTTTGGCAACCAGGGATTTAACCTTTTGAATCCTGTGATTCATGCTTTGAACGAGTTTGTCTGCTTTTTCTTCGACATTTAATAGTCCGCCGATTTCCTGAACGGTTTGCATGACGGTTTCCAGATTTCTGGGGTTAACGGCATAGACAGGTATTTTCAAAGATTCCAGACGCCGCGCAACGGCTATGGGGTTTCCGTCCTTGATCGCAATGCACAGATCGGGTTTTAACGCCACTATCTTCTCAAGATCAAGCTGAACATAGGAGCCGACTTTCGGCAGTTTATCAGCCTCAGAGGGAAAATCGCTGTAGGTTGTCACGCCCTTCAGACGGTATCCCTGGTCCAGGGCAAAAACGATTTCAGTGATGCTTGGGGCAAGAGAGACAATGCGCTCAGGATTTTCCGGGACCGTGACATGTCTCCCCAACTGATCGATGGCAGTTTTGGCATCGGAAGATGTTATTATGAATACAAACAACAATATTGCGATGGTGAAGGCAATCGTTATGTATTGAAGTTTTATCATGTCTACTCAAAAAAAAGGTTGAAATAATTGAGACCTCGGGATGTTTTTATTAAACGCCGCTGCATGAAAAGCCCTTTCAGGTAATTTTAAAATGTGATTAAAGTCAAGAAGTTTGTTTGGCGCCATTGGATCGGGGGGGAGCCGGCAAATTTTCGGTTGGAAGAAGACCGGCCGATACCCTAATGAAAAGCCCTTTCTATTTAAAAATCATTATAGTATAATTTTTATTGAGGTGTGGACCGGATGAACAGCCTGAATATCTTTACCAGCAACCGCATGGAAATCCTTGCCGAACAATTGGCACGAATTGTTCGCGAACCATTGCCATCCCCCTTAACTCCGGAGATTATCGTTGTTCAAAGTAAAGGGATGGCGCGTTGGACATCCATGGCGCTTGCAGAACACAACGGCATCTGCGCAAACAGTTTTTTCCCATTTCCCAATACATTTTTACATGAAATGTTTAAAATAGTGATTCCGGATCTTCCGGATGAATCCTTCTTTGATCCTTTGACATTGACATCCAGGATTATGAAGATTCTGCCTGAATGTATTCAGCTTTCAGGTTTTGAAAGCCTGAAACAGTATCTTATCGATGATGATATGGGGATGAAACTGTTTCAGATTTCCCGGAAAATAGCCGATCTCTTTGACCAGTACATGGTTTTCAGACCTGAGATGATTTTCCATTGGGATAACGGCAAGGAACATCATTGGCAGGCCCGTTTGTGGCGCAAACTTTCGTCCGGAGAAAAACACTTGCATCGTGCCGGAATCCGGAAAACCTTTCTCGAAAAGCTCAGGAATTCGCCCCATCAGACATATAACTTTCCAAAACGTGTGTCTATCTTCGGCATATCGTATTTGCCTTTGTTTCATCTTGAGGCCATTATTGAAATATCGAAATTTATCCAGGTGAACCTCTTTTTCATGAATCCATGCAAAGAGTATTGGGGAGATATCGTCTCTGACCGCGAGACCCGAAAATTCAAAAATACCTATGATCGAACCAGGGTCACTGAAAAGAATCTTTACCTGGAACAAGGGAATCGTCTTTTAGCTTCCATGGGGATTTTGGCCAGAAATTTTTTTTCGATGATCAGTGACCTAAATTGCGATGTCGTCGAACTGTTCGATGAAAGTCAAGTTGTTACAATTCTTGAGAAGATCCAGTCGGATATTTTTCACCTCATCGATCGACAGGGATATCCTGGGCCATCTGCTATAAATTCCGAACCGATTGCAGCTTCTTCGCCGCCACACGCCGATTATCCGCCATTATCGGATATGGATACCTCTATTCGGATTCATTCCTGTCACAGCCCGATGCGGGAAATTGAAGTGCTTTACGACAACCTTCTGGACATGATGGAAGAAGATCCGGATCTGTTGCCCAAAGATATCGTCGTCATGACGCCCGATATTGATCTGTATGCGCCGTTGGTACATGCAGTATTTGGTGCTCAGACCGATGAAAAAATGAGGATCCCATACACCATTGCGGATCAGCGCGTTATCAGGGAGAGTCGTATTATTGAAGGATTCATGTCGATTCTCAATCTCAAAGGCAGCCGGATGGGTGTAAATCAAGTTATGGCCTTGTTTGAGCTGCCGGGAATAAAAGAAAAATTCGGTATTGCAGCGTCGGAAATCGAAATTATTGAACGTTGGATCGATGAAACCCACATCCGGTGGGGAATCGATGCAGAGCACCGGCGCCACCTCGGTCTTCCAGATTTTAATGAAAACAGCTGGAAAGCCGGCATCGATAGACTCCTTTTGGGATACGCAATGGCGGGTTTCAACCGCAAACTGTTCTCGGGCATCCTTCCTTATGATCATATCGAGGGCGGTGATGCAAAAACCCTTGGAAAGTTGGTTACATTTTTGGACCTTCTTTTTGAAGACGTCTATTCCCTGAATCAAGCCAGACCGCTGAGCGAATGGAATCAAATTCTTTTAACGATCCTCCAACAGTTTTTTGCCGAATACGAGGGTTTGGAATCGGAAATTCAGATATTGAGACGTATATTGGATGATTTGTCTCAAATAGAAGCGTTATCCGGTTTTGGTCATCCCATAACCATCGAAGTCGTAAGCTCATTTTTAGAAAATCTTTTTGAGCACGAGCAGCTTCGAAGCGGTTTTATTTCAGGCGGTGTGACGTTTTGCGCGATGCTTCCCATGAGAAGCATTCCGTTTAAAGTCGTCTGCCTTGTGGGTATGAATTCCGATGATTTCCCGCGTGAGACAAAAACGTTGGGATTTGATATTATTGCAAAAAACCCTAGGATTGGAGATCGTTCCAAAAGAAACGACGACAAGTATCTTTTTTTGGAAGCACTTTTATCCGCCAGAAATAAATTTTACATCAGCTACGTGGGGCAAAGCATCCAGGATAATACCAGGATTCGTCCGTCCGTCCTTGTGAGTGAACTGATGGATTATCTTCAAGACGGATTTGGACTCAGTGAAGAACAGGTGACGGTCTTTCATCGGCTCCAGGGATTTTCACCGGAATATTTTAAACAAAACGGCAAGCTCTTCAGTTACGCTTATGAAAATTTTATCGCCGGTTCAAAAATATTTGAAGATAGAAAAGCAGCGCTTTTTTTAACCGCTGTGCTGCCCGAACCGTCCAGAGAGTTCAAAGATCTGAGCATTCAGGCGGTAAGCGCTTTTTTCAGCAATCCTGCAAAATATTTGCTCGAAAAGCGCCTGGGAATATACCTGCCCGAGATGACGGATGTATTGGATGACGTTGAATATTTCCGTCTGGATCATCTCGATAAATATATGTTGGATCAGGAACTTATGAAGACAAAACGCTTGGGATCAAACCTGAAGCGTTTTTTTCGTTTTAAAAAAGCCTCCGGAGCACTCCCCCTTGGGAAAGTTGGGGAATGTATCTACAATGAAATGAGCCTGGATGCAGAAGATTTTATTCACAAGATTAATGACCACATCAAAAATGATCGTTTCGAAGACCGCGATGTTGAGCTTAAAATTGGGGATTTTAGGATATACGATCGCATTATTGATGGCCATAAACATGGACTGAGCAAGATAATATATGCGAAATCTAAACCTAAATATTTATTAAATACATGGATATATCATCTTGTTCTTTGTGAATTGCTTGAAGATAAGAGCCCGGTTCGGAGTCTTTTGTTATGCAGGGATGCTGTATGGGAATTTACCATGGTTTTCAACGCGTTAGATATTCTAAAGAACCTTCTCGAACTCTATTGGAAGGGCATGTCCGAGCCGTTGCATTTTTTCCCGGAATCATCCTTTGAATATGCCGGCAGCATATTGCAAAAACTTAGAACCCCACGAGAAGCCTTGATTGCAGGACGAAGAAAATGGAAAGGCAGTGAATTTTCACGAGGAGAATCAATAGATCCGTATTATGAGTTATGTTTTGGTAAAAACGACCCGTTGGATGAGGATTTTGAAAAAATCTCAACAGTCGTTTTCGAGCCTTTATTGAGCCATTGCTCTGAAATCGTATGATGAATTTATATTGATAAACATTGCCAAAAATAAATTGTGTTTTATATTATTGGTTTTTGTTATATTGAAATTTCCATGCAAGATTTAGGACGGGGTTTGTAAATATAAAAATCCAAGTCCGAATTAAAAGTTAGGAGAAAGAATGGCTGAAACCGACAAAGATGATCTTATCAGTATCATCGATGAAGATGAAAAAGATGTACCGATTCCCGATACGCTTCCGCTGATTTCCGTGCGGGATATCGTGATTTTTACCGACATGCTCCTTCCACTCTTTATCGGTCGTGAGAAATCGATTCGGGCCGTAGAAGAGGCCGTTGGAAAAGACGGCTATTTGTTTTTAGCGGCACAAAAAGATCCGAATTTTGAAAACCCGAGCCCGGATCAAATTTATTCGGTCGGAACAGTGAGCCGGGTCCTTAGAATGCTGAAACTCCCTGATGGTCGCGCAAAAGCCCTTGTACAGGGTATTGAAAAAGCAAAAATTGTTAAATATGTTTCAAAAAGGTCTGTTTATCGCGTAAAAATCGAAATGATTCCCGATGAACCGGTTATAGAAATTAATTTGGAAATCGAGGCATTAATGCGGAATGTTATCGAACATTCCGAAAAAATACTGGCCCTGCGCGGGGAAATGAATACGGATGTGGGAGTGATACTTGAAGGTGTGGATGACCCCGGTAAGCTTGCCGATCTTGTCGCATCGAATTTGAAGTTAAAAATTGACGAGTCCCAAATGTTGCTGGAGTTGGTCGATCCTTTTGAACGGCTCAAAAAAGTCAATGAACTGCTCTCTCGAGAAGTTGAGTTGTCCTCCATGCAGGCAAAAATACAATCTAACGTGAGGGATGAAATTTCCAAAAGCCAGAGAGATTATTTTTTAAGGGAGCAGGTCAGGGTTATCCATAAAGAACTGGGTGAAGGCGATAGTAAATTAAAGGAAATCAGTGATTATAAAAGAAAAATAAAAAGAGCCAAAATGTCAAAAATCGCGGAAAAGGAGGCCTTAAAGCAGTTGAAACGGTTGGACCAGATGCATCCTGACTCCGCTGAATCTTCAGTGGTTCGAACCTACCTGGATTGGTTGGTTGAAATGCCGTGGAGTAAAGCCACCAAAGATGTCATTGATATTAAACAGGCAAAGACGGTTTTGGATCAAGACCATTTGGGCCTTAATCATGTAAAAGACCGCATCCTTGAATATTTGAGTGTTCGCAAGCTCAATCCAAAGATGAAGGGTCCTATTTTATGCTTTGTCGGTCCGCCGGGTGTGGGAAAAACATCACTGGGACAGGCCATCGCACATGCCATGAATCGTAAATTTGTTCGCATTTCCCTTGGGGGGATTCGAGATGAAGCTGAAATCAGGGGGCATCGGCGGACATATATCGGCGCACTGCCGGGACGAATTCTTCAAGGTCTTAAACAGAGCGGTACCAATAATCCTGTTTTCATGATGGATGAGATTGACAAATTGGGTTCTGATTTTCGGGGCGATCCTTCCTCCGCGCTCTTGGAAGCTCTGGATCCTGAACAGAACTCGGCGTTTAGCGATCACTATTTGAATATAGCTTTTGATCTTTCCAAGGCGATGTTTATTCTCACGGCAAATTTTACCGATACGATTCCATCCGCGCTTCTGGATAGAATGGAAGTGATTATGCTTTCCGGATATACAGAAGAAGATAAAAGGAAAATCGCCCAAAAACATCTGATACCCCGCCAGATGAAGGAAAATGGTTTAAAACCTAACGCTTTGTTCATCAGTACGGACGGATTGTCAAAAATCATATCCGAATACACCTCCGAAGCCGGTCTGCGGAACCTTGAACGAGAGATCGGAACCCTTTGCCGTAAGGTCGCTCGTCAAATTGCCGAGGGAAACAAAGGGCCGTTTCGGATCACAAAGAAAAATCTGCACAAATTCCTGGGGATTCCAAAATATTATCCTGAAATGGACCAGGAAAACAGCCAGGTCGGTTTATCCACCGGTCTGGCCTGGACACAAGCCGGCGGTGAGGTGCTGTACGTGGAAGCGTCATTAATCGGCGGCAAGGGAGAGTTGATTATCACCGGCCAAATCGGAGATATTATGCAAGAGTCGGCCAGAGCGGCATTAAGTTATGCCCGAGCCAACCTCACTACGTTAGGGATTAAGAAAAATATTTTTGAGAATAAGGATATTCATATTCATGTTCCCGCAGGCGCGATTCCCAAAGATGGCCCTTCTGCCGGCATTGCAATGGCCACTGCGCTGATATCTGTCTTGATAAACAAACCGGTCAATAAAGATGTCGCCATGACTGGGGAAATTACCTTAAGGGGAAGAGTGCTGCCCATCGGCGGCTTGAAAGAAAAAGCGTTGGGTGCGCTAAGGGCAGGGATCCGCACCATTATTATTCCTGAAAAAAACAAAAAAGACCTGGCTGAAATTTCGGCGAATGTCAAGCGAAGAATCAAATTTGTTCCAGTACAAAATATGGACAAAGTCCTTTCTTACGCGTTCGATACAACGACGATGACCGACAAGTGATATGAGGATACTTGCTGTTGATACGGCAACAACCAGTTGCAGCGTCGCAATAGTGGATGGCGCGTCTTTGTCAGCAGAGTTCACACTGAACAAAAAAGAGACGCATTCAAAACACTTGATGGAGATGATCGAGACGGTCCTGAAAATATCAGGGTTCGACATTTCCGCTGTTGACGGATTTGCCGTAACAAAAGGACCCGGATCCTTTACAGGATTGAGAATCGGCATTAGTACGATCATGGGTCTTGCTGCGGCTTCAGGAAAACCGATTGTCGGTGTCTCAAGCTTAGAGGCGATAGCCGCCCAGGTCCCTCTTTCTCAGGACCTCATCTGCCCCCTTATAGATGCCCGTAAAGGAGAGGTCTATTTTTCCCAATACAAATTTATAAACGGCTATTTACAAAGGCAAACTGATGAACAGGTAGCATGTCTTGAAAAAATTCTCGACAACGTGAAAGATTCTTGTTTGTTTGTGGGAAACGGTGCGGTGCTTTATAAAAACATGATACTCGAAAAATTGGGTTGTTCTGCATCCTTTGCGCCGATGGATCATAATACCATCCGGGCGTCGACAGTGGCCCATTTGAGTATGACAAAATTTAAAAGCAAAAATACCGATAAGATCGAAAATTTTTCACCGCATTATATCCGTAGGTCCGATGCCGAACTGAACATAAGGAATACATCTCATCTATTGCTTGCAGGTATAGAGGCGGAACGCACCCCATGAATACGTGCCATTGATCTGCCTGCCGGTGAGCAAAACAGCATGCTGCTCCAATATAAAATACCTCACGTCGAACAAAAGCAGCAATGTTTACGGTTAATATTGACAAAATAGGTTCATTTTTGCTAAATATCTTTGTTTCGGGTTTATATTGTATTCGATTAGATCAATCAGGGCATAAATGATGAGCAGCTTCTTCCGGTCCGACATACCCAGCCAAACCGCCTTCCCGTTGGCAAGAGCCGGGTATCCTTTTATATTTGCTTGTGTATTCGCAACTGTCGTATTTGCGCTTTTGGGACTCGTCCTCCTGTCTTTAATCGGTCTTGTTGCGACGTTTTTCATCTGTTATTTTTTCAGGGATCCGGATCGCGTTATTCCGAATGATGCCGGCTATGTTGTTTCGCCGGCCGATGGGAAAATTGTTTCGGCGGGTTTGGTGGACAACAGCCCTTTTTTTGAGGGATCCTGTATGAAAATCAGCATCTTTATGTCGATTTTCAATGTTCATGTGAATCGTGTTCCCCTTGAAGGACGAATAAAAGAGGTTCAATATCACCCCGGAAAATTTTTTTCCGCCAATTTGGATAAGGCGTCGGCACATAATGAGCACAATGCGGTGTTCATCGAAACCGAAGACGGAAAGACTATTTGTACGGTTCAGGTTGCCGGACTGATTGCAAGACGGATCATTTGTAAAGTGCAAAAAGGCGACATCGTCGGCCGGGGACAGCGTTTCGGCTTAATTTGTTTTGGATCGCGCCTTGATGTTTATCTCCCTCCCGGGATAGATTTGAAAGTGGCGGTGGGCGACAAGGTCAAAGCCGGGACCTCTCTTTTGGGAGCATTACGATGAGCCGGGGGAAAAAAGTGAAAAGGGGAAAATCACGTAGAGGCATTTACATTCTGCCCAACATTTTTACATCGCTCAACCTTTTTTTCGGATTTTATGCTGTTATCGCTTCTATAAATGGAAGATTTACCGCGGCGGCTGCAGCGATTATCATCGGGGTATTGTTTGACGTCATGGATGGTAAAATTGCAAGGGCGACCAACACCGTCAGCAAATTCGGCATCGAATACGATTCCCTGGCCGATCTGATTTCTTTCGGTCTTGCGCCCGGTATAATGATATATTTATGGTCTCTCAAGCCGATGGGAAGAATCGGGTGGCTCGCTGCATTTCTTTTTATGGCTTGCGGAGCACTTCGATTGGCACGTTTTAATTCCCAGGTGGGCAAAACCAGTGGTGACTATTTTGTCGGCCTTCCGATTCCGGCCGGAGCGGGTATGGCCGCCGCCACTTTTTTGTTTTTACATAAATTGGGGATCGAAACCAAAATTAATCCCATTTTCATTCTGATGATACTCTACCTTTTATCCTTTTTAATGGTCAGCACAATTAAATACAACAGCTTCAAAAAGACGGAGTTGTTTAAAAAGATGAATTTCAATGTTCTGGTAAGTATCATCCTGGTATTGATTTTCATTGCCGCCCAGCCATCCGTTGCACTATTTTTTTTAGCACTGATTTATACTGCTTCAGGCCCGGTGATGAGGTTTAAGCATCAAAGGGACAAGACCCGGGACACATTGAAACCCAGCGATGCAAATGAACACAGATCCAGCCCAATTTGAATGGAACCCGATACTTAAATTTACTCAAAGGTCTCATAATGAGACGGCTGCAAAGGACACAATCATATGACAAAAGAATATCATATCTCAGTCATCCCGGGTGACGGCACCGGTCCCGAAGTTGTTACCGAAGGCATCAAGATCCTACAAACAGTGGCTGACACGTTCGGTTTCAGGCTGAATTTCACGCATTATGATCTGGGAGGAGATCATTATCTGGCGACAGGTGAGATTTTACCTGAAAATATCCTGGAATCTATTGCCCAATCAAATGCAATATATTTGGGAGCGATCGGACACCCCAATGTTAAACCGGGGATTCTTGAAAAAGGGATCCTCTTAAAGCTCCGATTTTATTTTGACCAATATATTAATCTGAGACCGATTAAGCTCTATGAAGGTGTAGAAACACCATTGAAAGACAAAGGGCCGTCGGATATAGACTTTGTTGTAGTTCGGGAGAATACCGAAGGTCTGTACGCCGGGGCTGGCGGTTTTTTAAAACAAGGCACCGCAGATGAAGTTGCCGTTCAGGAATCGATCAATACCCGAAAAGGCGTGGAGCGGTGTATCAGATATGCTTTTGAATATTGCAGAAAAAGAAATAGAAAAAATAAATTGACCCTTTGCGGGAAAACCAATGTGTTGACGTTTGCATTTGATTTGTGGGAACGTGCATTTAATGAAATTGCAAAAGAGTATCCGGATATCGAAACGGATTATGCCCACGTTGACGCCATCTGTATGTGGATGGTCAAAAATCCGGAATGGTTCGATGTGATTGTTACCGATAACATGTTCGGGGATATCATCACCGACTTGGGTGCGATGATTCAAGGAGGGATGGGGATTGCCGCCGGTGCAAATATCAATCCTGAAGGAATTTCAATGTTCGAGCCCATTGGCGGATCCGCCCCCAAGTATACTGGAAAAAATATGATCAATCCCATTGCCGCCATTTCGGCGGCCCAGATTATGCTTGAAACCTTGGGAGAACCCATGGCAGCCTCCTTGATAGAAAAAAGTGTCGTCCACGTCTTAAGCAACGATCTTAAAGATGTCGCAGCAGGAAGAATGGGATTTACCACACAACAAGTCGGAGATCTTGTCGTGGATTATATCAAAGGAAGCAATAAATGAAGACGGATAGAATATTTAACGTCGCGGTCGCAGGCGCAACCGGCGCTGTAGGAATACAAATGATTTCCTGCTTGGAAGAAAGAAACTTTCCGGTCAAAGAGATAAAATTCCTGGCATCCAGCCGTTCGGTCGGGAGAAAACTCATATTCAGAGGCAATGAGGTTGCGGTGGAAGAGCTGAAAGAGACTTCTTTCAAGGGGGTCGATATCGCACTTTTCTCGGCCGGTGGCGGGACCAGCGAAAAATTTGCACCTTTTGCCGCAAATGACGGATGTATTGTCGTGGATAATTCAAGTGCGTGGCGGATGGATCCCGAGGTTCCATTAGTGGTTCCGGAAGTCAATCCTCATGCGGTAGCTCAGTACAGAAGCAAGGGTATTATTGCCAACCCGAATTGCTCGACGATTCAAATGGTTCTTCCGCTGAATCCCTTGCATAAAATATACGGTATCAAACGGATTGTTGTATCGACATATCAGGCCGTTTCGGGAACCGGGAAAAAGGCAATCGATGAACTCGATTTCCAGACCCGTGCGATTCTCAATTTCAAAGCATTCGAAAAAAAAGTATATCCTCACACCATTGCATTTAATTGTCTTCCGCATATCGACGTATTTTTGGAGAATGGATATACCAAGGAAGAGATGAAAATGGTGCATGAAACCCGAAAAATCCTGGAGGACGATACCATCGGCGTGACGGCAACCACCGTTCGTGTCCCGGTGTTTTACGGGCATTCTGAATCCATTAATATTGAGACCAAAAAGAAAGCCACCGCCAAAGAGGTGAGGGCGCTGCTTGAAAGGACAACGGGTGTCAAAGTGGTTGATGATCCCGGAAACAATATTTATCCGCTTGCTATTGATGCCGCCGGACAGGATTTAACACTGGTGGGACGAATTCGTGATGATGAGTCGATAGAAAACGGCATCAATATGTGGGTTGTCGCCGACAACATCAGAAAAGGCGCCGCAACCAATGCGGTACAGATTGCCGAAATTCTGGCAAATGAATATCTAGGGTCCAGCCATAAATGAAGATTTTTGTTCAAGATCAAGGCATGCGAAAAAAATAACCACAGGCATATACGTAATATTCCGAGGATTATTTTTTGAGCATAACGCAGAGATTGGGCAAAAAGACCATTTATGGATGGGCACTATCTTAACGGGGGTGTAAATTTGGAGCGAGTACCAATCACGAGAGAAGGGTATGAGGCCCTAAAAAAAGAATTGGAACATATTCAGAAAATTGAAAGACCTAAAACCATAAAAGCGATTGAAGAGGCCCGGGCTCATGGAGACATTACGGAAAATGCCGAGTTTGAAGCGGCAAAAGATCGCCAGGCTTTTGTAGAAGGAAAGATCAGTGAATTGGGATATAAACTGGCACGGGCGGATATCATTGACTCGCAAAAACTTCCCAAGGATCGGGCCGTATTTGCCAGTTCAGTGTTGCTTGAAAATATCGACACCGGGGATAATGTTCAATATCAATTGGTAGGCCCCGATGAAGCAAATATTGATAAAGGTCGCATTTCCGTATCTTCGCCGCTGGGAAAGGCGATTATAGGGAAAAAACCCGGAGATGAGATTGTGCTGGAAGCGCCGGGGGGAAAAAGATTTTATGAACTAATAGAGATATTGTAAACGGAGGTTCTTTGTGGCACGAATAACCATAGAAGATTGTTTAAAACGAGTAAAAAACCGATTTTTATTGGTCAACCTGGCGTCCAAGCGTGTGAGGCAGATTCGTGAAGGGTCCGAATACCTGGTCAGTTCGCCAAAAAATGAGGACATTGTTGTTTCTCTGCGTGAAATTGCCGCGGGCAAAGTTACCATAAGAGAAGACCAAGAAGAGATAAAAGAGGAAAAAGAAGAAATAGAAGACAATCTCTAGGAGATGGATACGTTTTTTGTCGAAGTACAGTCATGCTTATAAAGTGATAAGAAGAAATGTCGGCAAGGCGTTGCACCAATACGATATGATCTCCGATGGGGATCGAATATTGGTCGGTCTTTCAGGGGGGCGAGACAGTTTAACCTTGTTGTGGATGTTAAAAGAACGTCTTGAACGCATTCCCATCCATTACACCCTGAATGCCGTCCATATCGATTTGGGATTCGATAGAGATTTCAGTAATTCTCTTTCAGAATATTGTAACCGGATTGGATTTAAACTCAGAATCGAGTATACAGATTACGGCGTGCTTGCACACAGCTCCGAAAATCGTGAAAATCCATGTTTTTTATGTTCCCGGTTGAGAAGAAAACGGCTTTTTGAAATTGCGGATGAACTCAGATGCAACAAGGTGGCGTTGGGACATAATAAAGACGATATCATTGAAACGCTGTTTATGAACATTTGTTATGCGGGAGAGATCAGCAGCATGATGCCTTCCCAGTCTTTTTTTCAAGGGAAGTTTACGCTGATAAGACCCCTTGCCTTTGTTGAGCAGAACGCGATAAGATGTTTTGCCGATGAGAAAAACTGCCCGATATTTTTAAATCCGTGTCCCAGCGCAAACACTTCTAAACGAAAAGAAATAAAGAAAATGCTAAAACAGCTCTATTGCAGTAATAAAAAAGTCAAAGGGAATATATTCAGAGCCATGCATCACGTAAAAATGGATTATATGCCGAAATGAAAGACATTCAAAATCAATTCGATCATCGAAATATCCCCATTGACAAGGTTGGAATAAAAGACTTGAGATATCCCATAACCGTACTTGATCGAAAAAACAACATTCAGCATACGGTTGCTTCGATAAACATGTATGTCGATTTACCCCACAACTACAAAGGGACTCACATGAGTCGTTTTGTGGAGATGCTGCATTTGTTCAGACCGGAAGTTTCCTTAAAAAAAATATCCGTTATCCTTGATGAGATGAAGACCTATCTGAACGCAGCTTCAGCCAATATTGAGGTAACATTCCCTTACTTCATTGAAAAACGATCTCCGGTGAGTCAATCTCCGGGTTTGATGGATTACGTTTGTAGCTTTTTAGGATCAAGCGATCCGCACGGCAAGGTTGATCTCGTATCCGTCGTTATGGTACCCATTTCTTCTGTTTGCCCGTGTTCAAAAGAAATCAGCGATTCAGGCGCCCATAATCAGCGAGGTCAGGTTCGTCTCAGCACACGCTTTAAAAAATTTATATGGATCGAAGATATGATCGAGCTGGTTGAGGACGCCGCTTCATGCGAAGTATATTCTGTTCTCAAGCGGATCGATGAAAAGCATGTCACGGAAAAAGGATTCGCCAATCCCAAATTTGTCGAGGATATCGTCAGGGATGTTGCGGATAAACTAAAAAAAGACAGCAACATCACCTGGTTTTCTGTGAGTGCGGAAAATTTCGAATCGATTCACAACCATAGTGCCTACGCTTCGATTACGAGCGGGCATCATCCCTATTCCTGATTGAAAATTTCCTGCCGCATCGTCCAGACAATCCTCCATCGAAAACCGTCAATTGTCTCGGTCGGGGATTATGAATCGCTTGCTTTCTAAGATAAGCGTCACCGGTCCGTCATTGATTAAGGCTACCTCCATTTTGGCCTGAAAACGACCGGTTTTTATGGAGACGCCTTTTTGTTGAATGCGATCTGCGAATT
>Ga0210077_1000286_pt1 | contig 20854 bp, 19 predicted proteins | sample RushMan_CattailN_5_FD_185556 | JGI IMG/M metagenome (GOLD analysis project Ga0210077, IMG submission 185556) | Wetland microbial communities from San Francisco Bay, California, USA, that impact long-term carbon sequestration -... | ecosystem: Environmental > Aquatic > Marine > Wetlands ... | reverse complement strand
CTTCAAAGGGATTTGACGGAGCCGAATATCCCCTTGAAAAAGCGCCTTTTAATCACCCTTTAGGGCTGATGTTCGCCATTTCGGCGTATTACGGGGTTGAAGGGGTCCATATCGATATTACGTCATTTTCGCCGCCGCGCAGTGCATTAGGGGGGTCTTCGGCGGCGGCGGTGGCACTTATTGCGGCATTTTCCAGGATGTTGGAGAAAATGGGTCATTCGGCGATGTCCAAACGACAAATCGCCCTGATTGGACATCGCCTTGAAGCCAGTGTGGCGGGTGTTCCGTGCGGGCTTCAGGATCAGTTGGCCGCAGCCTTTGGCGGCGTGAATGCATGGTATTGGTCCGGAGACTGCCTGGGGCCTATGTTTCGGAAAAAAAGCCTGATCAAAAAAAATGAGCTGAACAGATTTGAACGCCATCTCTTATTGGCTTACTGCGGTGTTCCCCATGAATCAAAGAATGTCAACGGAAAATGGGTTAAGCAGTTTCTTTCCGGAAAGTACCATGGACACTGGGCTGAAATTGTAGTATATACGCAAAAATTTGCCGCAGCGCTCATAAAAGGGAATATCGAAGATGCCTGTCTTGCGATGAATGAAGAGGTGGCCGTCAGGATGGAAATGACACCGGAGGTGCTCGATGATATCGGCAAAGCGCTTGTCGCGTCCGCCGTGGAAAATCATTGCGGCGCGCGGTTTGCCGGTGCGGGCGGCGGCGGATGCATCTGGGCGCTGGGCGCCGTCGAAGACATTGACAGACTCAAAGGACCATGGGAATCTATTCTTTCGAAAAGAAAAGACGCCGGTTTGCTGGATCCGGAAATCGATTCAAAGGGCCTTTTGTATGAGTGAAGGGTCCCCTGAAACTCTGTGGTGATTAATTTTTTGTAAAGAACCTTAAACACAACCCCCAAATATGGATGAGGAAGGAAACATGAATTTTCAGGATGTAATCATGTCGTTGGAGAGATTCTGGGCGCAAAAGGGATGCGTGGTGGCCCAGCCCTATGATATGGAAGTGGGCGCCGGAACATTTCATCCGACCACACTTCTAAAAGCACTGGGCCCCGAACCCTGGAAAGTCGCTTACGTTCAGCCGTCGCGGCGGCCGACCGACGGTCGATATGGAGAAAACCCGAACCGGCTGCAGCATTACTACCAATACCAGGTGATATTGAAGCCGTCTCCTTATGATGTTCAGCAGCAGTATCTTGAGAGCTTGAAAGTGTTGGGTATCGATCCTTTGGATCACGACATCAGATTTGTGGAAGACGATTGGGAATCTCCCACGTTGGGCGCCGCCGGTCTCGGATGGGAGGTATGGCTGGACGGAATGGAAATCACCCAGTTCACCTATTTCCAATTGTGCGGCAGCGTCGAGTTGTTCCCCATATCCGTAGAGCTGACTTACGGGCTGGAGCGTATTGCCATGTATCTGCAAAAAGTGGACAGCGTGTACGATCTGAAATGGACGGATAAGGTGACGTACGGCCATGTGCACCATCAGCAGGAAGTCGAGCAGTCGACGTACAACTTTGAAAAGGCGAACGTCACTATGCTTTTAGAGTTTTTCAATCAGTATGAGGCCGAATCCGCGCGGATGATTAAAGAAGAATTGGTGCTGCCGGCCTATGAATACTGCCTGAAATGTTCGCATACATTTAACCTTTTGGATGCGCGTGGCGCCATCAGTGTTGCCGAAAGAACCGGTTATATCGGCCGGATCAGAAATCTTGCCAGAGCATGCGCCGAAGGATACCTGAACCAAAGAGAAGCCATGGGGTATCCGCTGTTATAAAAATAAACGAAAAGAATCCTGAACCAAAGGATTCGGCTTAGAAAATAGGAAATAGGAATTAGAAAATAGGTAGCCGAAGATGGATGCAAATGGACATAAATATTATTATTTAAATTTGTGTTTATCCGTGTTCATTTGTGGTTTCCTTTATCCTCTTTTCTCTTTTCTATTTCCTGATTAGAGGTTTTGGTTTTCAGCAGCTGATGATTAGCCGTAGCGTTCTGTGCTGAATACAATTTATATGGAAGCATTGAGAAGACAGAGGTGATTATGAAAAGTTTACTGCTTGAGATAGGAACGGAGGAGATCCCCGCGGGTTATATTGAACCGGCGCTTCAATCCCTGTCGTCGACGCTCTTACAAAAAATGACCGATATCCGTGTTGAGTATGGTCGTGCCAGAGTTTTTGGCACGCCGAGGCGGCTTGCGGTGGAAGTTCAGGATGTGGCGGACAAACAAAAATCCTTAACCTCAGAAGTAATGGGACCTCCGGAGAAAGTCGGTTTCGATATCAACGGCAAACCGACCACGGCGGCTATAAAATTTGCCGAGAAGGTCGGGGTCTCCGTGAACGCTTTAAAAGTAAAAGAGACGGAAAAAGGTCTTTATGTATGTGCACGGGTTTCCGAGCGGGGACTGGCAACGCGGACCCTTCTTAAAACCATACTGCCGGAAGTGATTCTTTCGACACCGTTTCCAAAAACCATGAAATGGGCGGAATTAAATATCTTCTTTGCCAGACCCATCCATTATATCGTGGCCCTTTTGGGAAATCAGATCATATCCTTTGAACTGGGAGATACAAAGAGCGGGAGGTATTCCTTCGGGCACTATTTTATGCAGCCCGGGAAAGTGAGGATCACTTCACCGGAAGATTACGTCCAAACCCTGAAGGACGCCCATGTGGTCATTGATTTTGAAGAGCGGCGAAGGCGGGTTGAAGATGAGATCAACAAAGCGGCAAAAGACGTCGGCGGCAAAATACTGCCGGATGAAGAACTCATCGATATCAATAAGAACCTGGTGGAATATCCCATTGCTACGGCGGGGAAGTTCGACAACGCATTTCTGGAAATTCCTGCCGAGATCCTGATCACCGCCATGCGTCATCATCAAAAATATTTTGCGGTGGTCGATGACAGCGGCAATCTCATGTCCAGTTTTATTGCCGTGAACAATACCCGCACAAGGGATATGAATCTTGTGGCCACCGGGCATGAAAGGGTGCTGAGAGCCCGTCTTTCGGATGCGCAATTCTTTTTCAAAAGCGATCTCCAGGAATCCATGGATGACTGGGTCGAAAGGCTCAAAGGCGTACTTTTCCAGGCCAAGCTGGGAAGCATGTACGAGAAAGTTCAACGGGTTCAAAAAATTGCAGCGTATCTGGCGGATGTCTCCGGGCAGAAACCTGCCGTCAAAAAACAGGTGATGCGGGCGGCCTGGCTGTGCAAGGCCGACCTGGTCAGCCAGGTCGTTAACGAGTTCCCGAATTTGCAGGGCGTTATGGGAAGAATCTATGCGTTGCTCAAAAAAGAGTCCAAAGCCGTAGCAGACGCCATAGAGGAGCATTACCGGCCGACCTATTCCGGCGGCCCCCTTCCGGAGACGGTCACCGGCAGCCTTCTTGGGATTGCCGACAAGGTCGACGCCATTTGCGGATTTTTTTCCGTAGGGCTTGTTCCCACCGGCGCATCGGATCCCTATGCGCTCCGCCGGCAGGGCATCGGCATTATCCAGATCATGAATGACCAGGGCTTTTCATTTTCCTTGAAAAAATTGATTGAAAAGAGCCTGGGCATTTACGGCATCAAAGGCGGAAATAAGATTAAAGAAATTGCCGATCCAATCTACACATTCATCCAAAACCGCATGACCTATCAGTTGGTGGAGGAAGGGTTTTCAAAAGATGTCATTGCGGCGGTTGCCGATGCGGACGCGGATAATGTGCCGAATGTATGGAACCGCGTCCGTGCGATTCAGGACCTGAAAACAGCCGCGGATTTTGAGCCCCTGGCCGTTGCGTTCAAACGGGTGGTCAATATTATTAAAAAGGCGGATCTCCCGGCACGCAAAAAAGTCGATGAGAAACTCTTTGAGCACGAATCTGAAAAAGCATTGTATTCAGCCTATAAAGACCTTGAAGGAAAGGTGTCGGGTCATCTTGACAAAGGACGTTTCGATCAAGCATTTCGGGAGATCGCCAAGCTGCGCGATCCCGTGGATGTTTTTTTCGACGGCGTCATGGTCATGAGTAAAGAGAAAAAAATACGCAATAACCGGCTTTCTTTGCTGGGGATGATTTCGGATCTGTTCGGCCAGTTTGCCGATTTTTCCAAAATATCGACCTGACTATTTTTCACCGCCCTCTCGCTTCGCTCGTTCGAGGCACAGAGTTCGCTGAGATATCCATATTTGCCATCGCCGCTGAGAAGGCGTCGATGGGAAAACCCTCAGCAGCTTACGCTTCAAATGCTATTTAAATTCTCTGCGATCTTTGCGACTCTGCGGTGGTTATTTTTGGATGAGGTGTTTTTAAATGAAAGCCATGGTATTAAACGAGATCTGCGATCTTAGCAAAAACAAGCATCCGCTTCAATTGAAAGACCTGCCCAAGCCGGTTCCCGGGGAAAAAGAACTGCTCATAAAAGTGTCGGCGTGCGGGGTTTGCCATACCGAACTCGACGAGATCGAGGGGAGAACCCCGCCGTCTAAATTTCCCATGGTCCTGGGCCACCAGGTGGTGGGAAGGGTCGAAGAGGCAGGGCCTGGTGCCGGCCGGCATGAAACCGGCGACAGGGTAGGGGTTGCCTGGATTTTTTCGGCCTGCGGCCATTGTGATTTTTGCCGGCAGGAGGAAGAGAATGTGTGCGAATCATTTAAGGCCACCGGCCGGGATGCCTTTGGCGGATATGCAGAGTATATGACGGTGCTCGAGGACTTTGCGTATAACATTCCGGATATTTTTTCAGATTCCCAGGCAGCGCCGCTGTTATGCGCCGGCGCCATCGGCTACCGGTCCTTGCGGCTCACGAACATCAAAGACGGCCAGAACCTGGGACTCACCGGTTTTGGGGCTTCGGCCCATCTTGTGCTTAAAATGGTCAACTACAAACATAGCGATGTAAAGGTATTTGTGTTTGCCAGAAGCGAAAGGGAAAGGGATTTTGCCCGGGAGCTGGGCGCGGTCTGGGCCGGAAATACCGAAGACAAACCACCGGAAAAACTGGATGGCATCATCGATACCACGCCGGTATGGAAGCCGGTGGTCGAGGCGTTGAACCATTTAAAGCCCGGCGGAAGACTGGTGATCAATGCCATTCGAAAAGAAGACAAAGACAAAGATTATCTGCTGAAACTCAACTATCACGAACATCTCTGGATGGAAAAAGAGGTCAAAAGCGTGGCCAATGTCGCACGAAAAGACGTCAGTGAATTCATCCAACTGGCCGCCCAAATCCCCATCCTGCCTGAAATCGAAGAATATCCCCTGGAATCGGCCAATAAAGCCCTGCTCGAACTCAAAGAAAGAAAAATCCGCGGCGCAAAAGTGCTAATGATCGGATAGAGAACAACCGACCCTTTCCTTTATGGAGGCATGGAATGAATATTTTAGCCGTTGAAATCGAAATCCCGTATGCTGTGGATGTTCGCGCGACTGAGGACACCCTGACCATCGATCTCAGTGCCCGTCACACAATATCTGTCCCATTGGGTTGGTACCCACGCCTTGAGCATGCCAGTTCTGAAGAAAGAGCGAACTGGAGGCTTATTGGTAGAGGTCAAGGAAATCCACTGGGCGGATATAGACGAAGACATAAGCGTGGAGGGACTTCTTGCTGGGAAGCCTTCCGGAGAGAGTCAGGAGTCTTTTAAAAAGTGGCTTCAGAATCGACCTTCTCGCCCAACCGGATGAATCGGACTGGCAATTACGTAACGCTTCATTGCCAGCCAATTACGCAAGATAACGCAACATTTGATTTTGCAATTGACATCGTTTAAATTAAAGTTGGGATAATTCCCTATGAATGCGCATATCCCCTATATAAATAAGACTTTTTCCCCCTTTACAGATCCTCTTAAACTGTTTTATTAAGATAGGTTATAATTCTCAGATATCTCGACCGGATTTCCATTGGGCAACACTTCTTATTTTGCTGACCTCATCTCTTATTCATTATGAAGGAGTTCCAATGAGTGTCCCTTCGGACTAATTTGGTATACATGATTAATTGTCAGAAATGATGACTTTAAATAGTATAATTTACTATTTCCTTTGTGAATAGCTATCTCACATATTCCATATGATCAAAGAAAAGAAAACATGCAGATTAAAAAGGTTTGGTGAAAAGGTTAATAGAAATCCATATAAGAAGTCACTGCTATGCGGTTCCTTCTATGATACCCTAAGTGTCAGAGGCGCTATTTATTATAGTATACTCTCTTTAAATTAAGATAGATCCTGTTAGACAGTAATAACTTTATAGGGTAAACCCGAATTCTATTTGCAAAGTCTCTTGATACTTTTAAAAGTTATCTATAATCATGACTGTTGTCATTTAATTTGAGTACAATCTAAATGGCTAAAAAGCCGGGCTATATAAACATGGATCAAAGGGTTAAAGAGCTTAAAAGTCAAATTCCAGATGGTAAACTGGCCGAGGTGGCCCAAATTGAAAGTGAGGAGAAATATCGACAGCTTTTCAACATAGTAACAGATGCAATTATGCTCTTTGACGCGGAAACCCGGCACTTTATAGATGCCAATGATACTGCATTGAGTCTCTATGGTTACAGTCGGGAGGAATTCTTGAAGTTAAGGCATCAAGACATAACAGCAGAGCCGAAGAAGTCCGATGCCTCCATCAGGCAAATACTTGAGGGAGAGCTCGTTAGAATTCCTGTTCGGTACCATAAGAAAAAAGACGGCACCATATTCCCCGTGGAGATATCCGCCAGTACATGCATGTTGAGAAATAGGAAAGTGATCTGCGGAGTTATCAGAGACATCACGGAACGGAATCAGACAGAAAAGGCGTTGCGTGAAAGTGAAGCCGAGAAAACTGCACTATTAGATGCTGCTATTGACAGGATTCGTCATGTCGACAAGGACATGAAAATCATATGGGGCAATAAAGCAGCCGTTGATGCATCGGGTATGTCCCCAGAAGACATGGTCGGCAAAACATGTTATCAGCTTTTTGTCGGTGGGGATACTCCCTGTAAAGGCTGTCCAACCTTAAGATCCAAAGAAACGGGCCGAATTGAAAGGGCCGTTATACATCTGCCAAAGGCAAAGCGAATCATAGGCCAAAGTTATTGGGACGTCTATTGCATACCTTTGAAAAATGAACCTGGCAATCCTGAAAGCTTTATCCAGATCGCCAGAAATATCACGGAACAGATACGGGCCGAGGAACAGATTCACACCCTCACCCATGAGCTGATGAAGGCCCAGGAAAGTGAGCGCCAGATGATTTCTCGTGAACTGCACGACCGCGTGGCACAACAGCTTGCCGTGGCAAAAATAGATTGTGAACTGCTTTTGAATCATCACCCTGCGATACATCCCGAGATCAGGCGAAAAATTTCAGAAATGACAATAACGCTTCAGGAATCCATTAAGGCAGTCCGTGATCTCTCATATGATTTACGTCCACCGGCCCTCGATGTAATGGGTCTGGTAGATACTCTTTCTCAGTATTGTCATGATTTTTCTGAAAACAATGGAATCAGCGTTGACTTCAGTACCGCCGGAATGAAAGATCTGAAGCTGGATTTTGACACCGAGATCAACCTGTATCGCCTGGTCATAGAAGGTCTCACCAACATCAAAAAACATGCGGATGCCAGCCATGTGATAATCAAGCTGGTAGCGGTTTCCCCTAACATCATCCTTCGGATAGAAGATAATGGCAGAGGTTTTGATGTGCAGGAACGATTGGCAAAAATAACCAAAGAGAAACGAATGGGAATTCGGAGCATAGAGGAAAGGGTCAAATTGCTTCAAGGTGAAATGGCTCTTCGATCAAAACCGAAACAGGGCACCAAGATTTTTATTAAATTTCCTTATAAAGGCAAAAAGGTAAGTTCATAAAAAAACCATACTAATAATCAATCTGCAATTAAATGACAAGTTTTTTGAGGCCAGAAAATTGTTGTGTTATCGTCAAAAGATATAGTATTCTACCAAAAAAAATGTCGCCCATAAAACGATAAGTTCGATGGGCGACACTATCATTCCCTTGCAAACTTTGGTGCAATTTACTTAGATAAATATCAAATTTATTACTCTTAGTATCCACTTCCGACAATTAAGCCGCTCTTGGTTTTCCTGACATATGTATGTTTTTTCTTTCCTTTCCATTCATAACTAACCCATACACCTTTAGCAGTCGCTTTGACACATTCTTTGTAAACGGGTTCTGCTTTTTCTTTCAGGCTTTGCCCAGCCAATGACGGATGAACCAAGAGCATTCCGTTCTCTTCCATTATAAACACATAGTGGGGTTTATTTTGTGCTGCACTTTTAAAGTCCCCAGCTGTTTTCCCGCCATCAATAGCTGCAACAATCTTATCCACTTGTTTTTTAATACCAGCTTTATCGGCTGCAAACGCACTTGTTGTCAAACAAAACCCAATAATTAAAACGAAAGTTAAAATTGTAATTCTTTTCATTTGCATCTCCTTTTCTTGGTTTTTCTGTTTACAATCCTATATATTCAATGCCGGGTTTGAATGAATTTAATAATGATCAGCAATTAATGTGCCAGGCCGAACGAACAATATTAACCAACTGTTTTAACAATAAATACAATCTGAGCATATGAATTATAGGCGGATAAGTGAAGGAATTTCCATGCGCCAAACAAAAGTGAATTGATATAAATAAAGAGCCAACTTATTGAAAACAAATGACTATTAAGCAGAGGGAATTCCATACATCTGGTATGTCGACACGAGATCGTTACCTAATGGCTTGTTATTACTGCGATTTATCCACCGATTCGTGTGGCGGACTAATCTTCCGTCTTCCGGCCGCAGGCTCCTTCCCTCTGATTCCTATTTTCTAATTCCTGCCTTTCGCTCCCCCATCATTGGTAAAATCTCAATCGAGCATATACAAAATCGAGAAGGATGATTATATTTGATAAAATTATTACAAAAAAAGGAAATACAAAAAGATGGCGCGCATTCTTATCATAGACGACGAAGCCCTGATACGAGATCTGCTTAAAAAGATATTAGAGCGCGAAGGGTACGAGATCGTGACTGCATCCGGTGGAGAAGATGGAATCAAGATCCATCGGGAGAATCCGGCAGATCTCATTATCACCGATCTCATTATGCCGGGAAAGGAGGGTATAGAGACCATTATGGAACTTCGTCGGGATTTCAAGGATGTCAAGATCATGGCCATGTCCGGAGGCGGGAGGATTGATCCCGAGACATACCTTCAAATGGCCAAAACCCTGGGCGCCGTAAAAACCATTGCAAAGCCTTTTGATCGAAAAGAATTATTGGAAACCATTCAGGAACTTTTAGAATAAATATAAGATACAAAAATTTCAGCGTTACCTATCCGGCCGGGCATAGGTGAACGAATGATGCGCCAACAGCGTGCCGTCGCCCTTCACGCATTCGGCCACTCCAAAAATCAGACGCCGGCCTAATTTCAGAGTTCTGGCCGTGCAGTAAAAACTCTCTCTCTTGGCCCCAGTCAAAAAAGATGTTTTCATCTCGGCGGTCACGGCCATCTCTACGCGACCAATCTTGGTCATTATGGCCAACCACATTGCCATATCCGCTGCCGCCATAAAGACCGGACCACAAACCAGCCCGCCGGGTCGTACATATTTCTCTTGAAATGGAACATAGAGAGTACATTCGCCATCGCCGTAGTCATGGATGCTAAAACGGTAATCTGAAACAAAGGTAGAATCAGCCAAAACCTGCTCTAACTCTTTTTGGGTTAACCCTGGTTTATGTGCCATAATGAGAAATCCTCGCAAAATTTATAGAAGCCATCTCAAATGTGTAAACAATGCATATTGTTTTGCCAAGATGCACTGATTTATAACTATCAAAATTGTATAATATTGAGAATACCAAGTTTGGTGCCAAGAAAATATGGAGCCCTGATGAGCTTAAGCGTTAGACCTTCAATAGAAAAATTATGGGCACTGCGGAAAGCATCCGTATACCACTTGTTGGAAAAACCAAGAATTCGTTCGTCGGTAGGCATAAAGTCGACCAATATTTCCTTAAGCCTCCAACGACAGATAACTCCGTCCGCCATGGATTCTCGAAAGCCTTTTTTACGGAGGCGTTCCTGGAGTCTGTAATAGTCTGTGAGGCTAATGACTTCAACAATGACGTCGATATCGATGGTAGGGCGAATATCTGGAAAAGCAGGATCCGTGATCAGCAGTTCGACCACAGCACCGCCGGCGAATACCATGCTTTGCAGCAGGTCTTCTAATTGACGTGCAACAATCACGATCCTTTCGACATTCTGGTAATGGCTACGCATTGTATTTCAACATGTCGATCAACAATTTCTCGGCAAGCTTGATTTCCCTGGCTCGACCCAAACGAAGCGTATCCACCAAACCCAAGGCTGCATATAATTTTTCGTCTTTCATGGCAACTTCCGGTATGGATTTATAAAGCGGTGAAAAACTAATCCCTCTTTCGTGGCCTTTCGGGTGAGGCCAGACGTAGACATCCTCCGAGTCGTATGCAAAATGGTCACGTAACGGCGGAGAAGTAAAAGCGGTTGGGATGCCTCGGGTCATGCTTCCAATGTCAGGTGGAAACGAATATTTCACACCGTGTATCAGAAACTCTTCCATTGCTTTTCGCAAAGGCCGTCTGCGATTGGGATCGAAAAGTCGGGCCTGAGAGGCACGCTTGACCCCACTAAAAGCCATGGATGGACTCATGCCCAACTCCATAGGCTATCGTATTATACGACCAATGCTGAGAGGGCAACAGGGCCAGCTTTATCATGATCAGTATGTCTTGGGGCAACAAGTTCATGTTGTATTCTACATTATAGAATATAGAATGAATCAAGATATAGAATGAATCAAGCAAAAAATTTATATATTTTGCTAATTATGTTCCAAGCACTTCACTTGACTCCCCGACTCCTCGTCCCCTTTTTATGTTTTAAGTATTTCATCCCGCCTTCCGATCTCTATCGTTCCGCCTTCCGCCTTCAACCTTGCAAAAAATTGAAAGATAAATTATTCTAAGTATGCTATATCTGGCGTAAAAAGGAGAATGAGATGAATATTTCATTGCTTTTAGATAAAATGACAAATTTGGATAAAATAGCACTCATGGAGAAATTTTGGGATGATCTCTGTCAAGATCCTGAGGCCATTCAATCCCCTGATTGGCATAAAGATGTTTTGGAGGCGAGAGAAAAACAGGTAACCGAAGGAAAGGCAAAATTTACGTCTTTTAACAAAGCCAAGGAAAGAATCAGGGATCAGATTAAATGAGAATCGAACTCCTCGATTCCGCCGAGAAAGATTTGATCGATGGTTCAAGTTTGATGAACATCAATCGAAAGGTCTCGGAAATTATTTTCTCGACTCCCTCTTTTCTGATATAGACTTCCTCAACCTCTATGCGGGTATTCATGCCCTCCATTTTGGATACCACCGCTTATTATCTAAAAGATTCCCATTCGCAATTTATTATCGGGTACTAAAAGACATCATTCGGGTCTATGCCATTTTGGATTGCCGACGTCTGACTTCCGGCCTTTCAGTCTTCCGCCTGTCGAAGCGAAGCGTAGATCCCGTTATCGGGGCTCTGTTAAATTTGCGATAGCAACAGCGAAGCGCATTTATCTGGGGTCCTCTGCCCTCCGTCCTCCGACTTCCGACTTCCGATTTCTGATCTCTACACTTGTTGCCTTCCGTCCTCCGTCGTCTGGCCTCTGGTTTTCCAGCTTCCATCCTATTTCCTATTTTCTAATTCCTGCTTTCCGCTCTATCGTCCTCTGCCCTCCAATTCCCGATTTCTGACTTCCGACCTCTGACTTCAGGCCCTTCCTCCTTCTTACCTTCTAATCTTCCGCGATCTTCGCGCACTGGGTACCCCCCATCCCCAATTCATATGCTTTGTCATATTTTCTATTGATTTAATTTGATTATTCTGCTTAATGAAAAACAAGCAATAATTTCTATCTGATACTGCAAAAAATTACTCTTCTCCTGCTGCAATTATAACAAATTGATATGAATGTATTTATTTCATATCTTTTCCATACAAAAAAGACAGATGCACAGTTTTATGTGCATTTCGACATATAAAAATTGTCCATTTAAAAGAAACGAGGTAGGGTTTTTGCCTTTTGCCAGAGCCGCGTCATAAGGTTTCTTTGTTTCAAAAAGGATGGATTCCTTCGGATAATATCCTTTCTGTATACCATTAACTGATTCGGCGTAAATATCTGAGACTAAAACATGGCAGCCAATAGCTTTTTTAATGAGCAAAAAGAACAATCCCTTGTCAAGGCAACTATTGTTTCAAAATATTTTGATGCATGGTCAAGCGTTATTATAGCAACACAAAAAAGATATCCTAATCGATCTTCAAATAAAATTGCATATATTGATCTTTTTGCGGGTCCGGGTCGATATCTTGACGGCTCGCAATCTACTCCACTGAGAATATTACAAAACGCTATACAAAATCCAGATGTTCGTGAAAGATTAGCCACTCTCTTTAATGATAAAGATGAGGAAAATGCGCAATCTCTTGAATCAGCTATCAACTCTCTTTCAGGTATTGAAAAACTAAAATACCCCCCGCATGTGGAAAATAAGGAGGTTGGTGAAGAAATTGTTAAAATGTTCGAAAAAATGTCACTTGTTCCAACTCTATTTTTCGTTGACCCTTGGGGGTATAAAGGACTTTCTCTTCGTCTAGTGAATTCGGTTCTCAAAGACTGGGGATGTGATTGTATTTTCTTTTTCAACTATAACCGCATCAACATGGGGCTTAGCAATCCCATGGTCATTGAACATATGAATTCACTTTTTGGAGAGGAAAGAGCAACAAACTTAAGACCTAAACTTGATATTCTTTCACCACGGGAACGTGAGCTAATTATTGTTGAAGAATTATGCCAGGCAATTAAGTCATATGGAAATCGCTATACGCTTCCATTTAGATTCCGAGATTCCAAAGGAAAACGGACAAGCCATCACTTAATATTTGTGAGCAAACATTTTCGAGGTTATGAGATAATGAAAGATATTATGGCGAGGGAAAGCACTTACGCCGATCAGGGAGTTCCAACATTTGAATACAATCCAGCAGATTTCCTGCCTAAACAAACTTTGCTTTTCAAACTTTCACGCCCTTTAGACGATTTGCAGGAAATGCTTTTGAAATCATTTGCTGGACAAACGATATCTATGATCGAAATATATCAACAACACAATGCCGATACTCCATATATTAAATCCAACTATAAAGAAGCATTGAAAGCCTTAGAGGAAAATGGCAAAATTGTTGCAAAAAAACCTGACGGAAAGAGTCGTAGGAAAGGAACATTTGCAGACAATGTTTTGGCTATATTTCCAGATAATAAGGAGTAAAAAATGGGTTCAAAATCTACAATTGAGTGGACAGAATCAACTTGGAATCCAGTTACCGGCTGTACCAAGATAAGTGAAGGATGCGCAAATTGCTATGCTGAACGATTGTCTCATCGATTAAAAGCGATGGGGCAAAAGAATTATTCCAATGCCTTTAGCGTAACCTTGCATCCTCACGCACTTAACATTCCCCTAAAGTGGAAAAAACCCCAAATGATTTTTGTAAACTCGATGAGTGACCTTTTCCACAATTCAATTCCTTTATCTTTTATTAAGCAAGTTTTTAGTATCATGAATCAAGCCCCTTGGCATAGATTTCAAATTTTAACAAAAAGAGCTGAGAGGCTATTAGAACTTTCGCCATATCTGACTTGGTCAAACAATATTTGGATGGGCGTAACAATTGAAAGTTCGTCTTATCTTTGCCGGCTTGAATACCTGCGTCAAATTCCAGCGAAAATCAAATTTTTATCTTTAGAACCGCTTTTAGGCCCGATAAATGAAATGGATCTCTTGAATATTGACTGGGTAATAGTTGGAGGGGAAAGCGGACCAGGTGCTCGCCCTATGGAAAAAAGTTGGGTTATTAACATTCAACAAAGTTGTAGAAAGGCGAATGTCCCATTTTTTTTCAAACAATGGGGCGGTATAAATAAAAAGAAATCCGGAAGGCTATTGAATGGAAAAATCTATGAAGAAATGCCAATAATAAATAGTAGCAATTGTTCATCGCATGCTTTTTTGAGATCATCAACTGCTGCATGATATAAAAATAGAAAAAACATCAGTGAGAGATTTCCGGGGTGCTTCGATAACACCCATTCTTAATGTCATTATAAAGTTTTAATAAAAGAGGCGTCCCTAAAATCCACAAGAATCTGAACGATTTTATAAAAAGTGTCAAAGCGAAGCATTTTCATTATGTTTTAATAGTTCTCGATATGAAATAAACATAATCAATAACATTAATCGAGGAGAGATTATGAAATTATTAAAGGTACTCAGCAAAGTTAATCAAATCGAGAAAATTTCATTTTTAAAAATCCTTGACACTTTTTGTGCCGAATCTCGTAAAATAACACCTCAAGTAGATCAAATACTTACCCAGAGCTCGAATCAATTAAAAAATGTAGATGATGCAAATATTGTAAAACTTTTTAATTTGCTTAAGGATAATTATGCTTCACATCTTGAAAACAGTATTAAATTCAGTAATTATCAACTTGACATTATCGTTGAAATATTTGTGCGCGATGGAAACCAGATGATGTCAAGAGAATGGTTTAATAAATTGTATGATCAAGCTGTGGCAAACCTTAAATCTAATATCAAAGCTATATTGTCAGAAATAGAGAATGAAAATGGCGATTTATCACGGCAAAGAAAAAGAGATTATACTATTTATCGAGATTGCGTCAAAACAGCCTATGAAAATGATATCACTTTAAACCGGGATCAACGTTTGTCATGGGAAGAAAAAACCGTGTTGTATACCCTTTCAAAAAGCCTTGGACTATCAAATGAAGAAGAAAGAAGTATAGCTTTTTCTGTTCTACCTTTGGAAAAACACAATTTTGATGACATTATTAACGAACTCAAAGATGCTGGAATAATCTTTTTTAATCGCAAATCGAACACTTTATTTGTCCCCGATGAGATTATATGGTTACTTAGGGATCTTTTAGATATCGAAATACCAAATAAGTACTTAAGGCGTATTCTTGGGCATCTCAACGATCCTGAAATAAATCTCATCGCCAGAAAACACAATATTGATAAAACACTTAGCAGAAACGGTAAAATCAAGGAAATTATAAAGCAAGGTATAGGTACCACCCATCTGCTGACAAGTGATATTTTTGCGGAGAAGATAACAAAGGCAGATAGAGCAAAAAGGATTCAGAGTTTAATAGTAAAAAACCTTGAAATAAATCTTGTTGTATTTGGAAGGTCTTTAGAGGATAAAGTCGCTAATCTTATCAAATATTACAATGAATTAGAGAGAGACGATACAATATTACTTTCTCGTGATGGCTTCGAAACATTTTTGAAACAACTAAAGGAATCGGTCCCTGAAATTAACAATAGAGTCAAAGAAGAATTTGAAATACAAGATGAAGATGTCATGTCCTCTGAAGTTTTAACTGACTACAATATTGGTCCCCGTGATGTCAGTTATTTGTTGAAACGAGAAGAGCTTGTTGACTTCTGTAAAAAATACGGCATCAAATCAAGAGGTAATCTCGTATATAATATTATTAACAGTTATAGGAACATTACGGATCTTTATTTAGAAAACTTTGAGTGTGTCGGCTGCCGTGATATTCAGACCTTAAAGGAAAAAGGACTATCTGTAAAAGAAAGTGAACTTGGATCTCTTTATGAAGAACTCACAAAAGATATATTTAAAAAGCTTGGTTTCAATGTAGATGAGAAGCAAAGGCAAGAACTTAATGCATCCAAAGCTAAAATGGACATTCTTCTCAACTTGGGTGGCAAGGACATAATTATTGTTGAATGTAAATCAATCAAAGACAAAGATTACAACAAATATACCGCAGTTTCGAGGCAACTAAAATCATACCAAAACGCATGCAAAAAAAAGGGATACCATGTCAGTCAAGTAGTAATCGTATCGAACGAGTTCACGGATGATTTTATCAGTGAATGCGAATATGACTATGAGTTGAGCATTTCCCTTATTACGTCTGAAGGTCTTGTTAAAATACTTGATGGTCTCAAAGAGTCGACTCTCACAGAACTCCCAGTGCGACTTCTTTTAAAAGATGGAGTATTAAATGCAGATAGGATTGTTAATGTATTGAACCGATAATTTTTTTACACATTGAATAAATGAAGCAACTTGTTTACGTTTAAGTTTAGGAATCTTCCGGGCGTCCATAAATAAGTAACTGAACATTTCTTAAGTATAGCTTGCTTACTTATTGATTCCTGAGAAGTAACTATCTATGAACACACAAATATGCTATAAGCAAGCATGTTTAAAAAAACGAATCCCCAACAAAGTTTATTTGGCATAGAGAGACAGCTATCGGAAGGATTGCGAACACGGCTAAAAGCTTCTTGGGCTCATTTGTTCAGGTTCGAAATCCTTCCGATCCTGTTAAAAAGTGAAGAGAAGTTCTCTATGCTTTACGGCAATACCGGCCGACCAAATTTCAGCGTTGCCCGTGCGATAGGTTTATGTTTGTTGCAGGAGTACAACCAACTAAGTGATCAGCAAGCGCTTGACGCATTTGGTTTTGATATCAGATGGCGTTATGCATTAGATGTCAGCGACGAGCAAGCGTATTTGTCCCGACGTTCTTTAGTAGAATTTCGCAGGCGATTGGCAGTCAAAGATCCGGAAATGAAACTGGTACGCGGTATCTTTGATAAGATTAGCAATAGAGCAATAAAAAAGCTCAATTTGTCTGCCAGCCAGCAAAGACTCGATTCTACGCTTGTTGTTTCGAATATACGCACACGGGGTCGACTGGACCTGTTTGCAAATACGATCAGACTGTTCATTAAAAGTCTGGATAAAAAGCGGTTCTCGCAAATTCCCGACTATATCCGGCAGTGGCACGAACACGAACCGGAAGGCTGGTTTGGATTCGCTCAGGACCAGCACAAAGCAAAACTGGAACAACTTGCACAGTATGCATATAAACTTATACAAGTTTTTGAAAGCGATAAAGATGTAAAACATAGCGAGCAGTACGAGTTGCTCGTTCGACTTTTCCAAGAACAATGTGAACTCGAAAAAGATCTTAATTCAGATACATCTAAGGGCGACGATAAAAAGATAAAAATAAAAAAGAAAACTCAAGGCGAAGCTTTACAATCCGCCTTCGATCCAGATGCATCGTATGGACATAAAGGCTCAGGATACAGTGCTCATATTACCGAGACCTGCAACAATCCTGACAAGACCGAAATTATCACTGATTATGAAGTCCATGGCGCCGCCCGTTCCGACATGGGCAAAGCGCCGGATGTTCTCGATCGTTTAGAAGGTGCCGGTTTAAAACCTGAAAAATTATTTGCCGATGGCGGTTATCCATCCGTCCCATCTGCATTGAAAGTAATAAAACGCGACGTAGAATTTATTACTCCTGTCAATCGAAGCCGCATACCCGATGAGGTAATGGGACGCGACCGGTTCGAATTTAATAACGACGGCATAGCTGTTAAGTGTCCGCAGGGACACAGACCATTAGATCATCGTATGCTCAGCCAAAACAACAAAAAGAGGAAATCTCTTCATGCTATTTTCGATGGAGACACTTGCCGTAAATGTGGCATACTTCATGACTGCCCAGTTCGCACGCCCAATCATCGTGTCCGTGGTTGTAAGCCACGAGACACAGTCGGAAATTTCCGGTTAGATGTAACACCTGAGCTTCGGTTGCGAGATCAGATGTATTCAAATCAACAAACTACCGAATGGAAGGAACAATATAAAATCCGTTCGGGAGTCGAGGCGACGATGTCTGAATTGAAACGCAGACACGGCATGGGTAAGCTGCGTGTTCGAAGAGCAGCCAAGGTATGCTTTGCAGTCGCCTGTAAAGTGATAGCCTGCATATAAAGCGTTGGGCCAAGGCCCTCACGATCTCTGGCGAAACTTTAAACCATTTTATAGGATTCATTTTACACTACTTAGGGTTATTTGACGTAAATATCAACAAATACGCCTTGATATGCTGACAAACTGAAATCCGTAGTTTTAAATTCATTTATTGTAAAAAACAGGTCTTAATTCTCAGGAATCAATAAGTAAATGGTTTAACGGATGTCGTTTCATTAAAGCAACTTTACAGGCGCTTATACGATTTATCCAAAAAGACCTATTTCTGATAGCAGACAAATAGGTGCTGTTCGGGGGACACGGCCTTTAAGGTGAGTTAAAGATCCATATCTGTCGTTTGTAAAGAGTTTGATTATAACGCGAAATACTAAACAACAAATTTTTATGCTTTGTATAGAAAACAAAGATTGCGAGGATCTGGAAAAACGGAAAATATATCGAGTTCTGCCTGACGATGAGGCTTTAAAAGAGGGATATCTGAGAGTCATAGACGAGTCAGGTGAAGATTACCTCTATCCAGAATCCTATTTCGTTCCTGTTCAGCTGCTCCGCAAAGCGCAAGAAGCCCTCCAAAAAGCAATTTAATCAACAAAATACATGGAGTCGCCCATTAGCTTCTCACATCTTAATTATTACTGTTGACGAAGTTGTTCCATTAAAATAGAAGTGCAACCGACCATCCAATTTTTTTGAAAGAATCTTTTTTGACATCAGACCAAGAGGCGGTGTTGGGGCTGAACGGAATTTAAGATTAGACAAATATCCATAAAATACAATCCCTTAACATTAATCTCTTAACAACTAAAGGAGGAACGTTGGGAGACACTTGGATCACCGATTTGACTCATTTCTTGGATGAAACCGGCCAAATCGCCCCCGAATCCGGTCCGGATAGACGGTTGGCGGAACATATTACCGCGATTGTTGCGATGGCGTCATTGCCCGAGATTGTCATTCCCCCGGAATACAAGGTAAAATGTCGTCGCCGTCCTGGAAGAAAGCCATGTGCGGGCTTCATAGATGCCGATATTGATCCTGAAACCGACGAAATCGTCTGGTGGTGCGATAAATGTGATGACAATGGATACATTCAAAACTGGAAAGACTCCATGTGGGACCTGAGTAATATTACCGAGCCGCACTGAGCCTGGCATAGGTGTCGGCCCGAACAACTGCATGAGGCAGAGAGCGAGGATGGGGTATGGATGGATACAGATGATTTGACGCCGATGGCATATGAAATAATTGTCAGGGCCAGCAAGGTTTTGGATGTCCTTAAAACTGAAATTGGTGCATCATGCGCCAAATATGATAATGAAGATTCCTTTATAAAAGGAACTTTGAATTTTATAGAAAAGAAAATAGAAGCGCCGGAATCTTATCTTATTTTTTGGAATTATCTTGGCGAGGTTGACATTGTCCGGTTTAGAAGCGGATTAAAAGATCTAAGGATGTTTATCATCAAAGTGATTAATACCCCTTTGCAAGACAGAGGCGATCCACCATTTACATAAATTTGTTGACCCAATCTCTTGTTTCCCATGTTGGAGCCTTTGCATGGGAACTATAGGGGCCTGACCAAGGTAAGCTAATAGAAAGATAAAACATTTTAAATTATTTGGCATGAATTTTGGGCTTAGATCCATCTTTTTGTCACAAAAAATAGCTGTTTAAGGAGAATCTCTTCAATTGTCGCAGACAGGCTCGGCTACCGCACATAAGGTCGGACGGTTGTCAAATCGCATGAAGATTGCCAACTTTGTGAACAACAGGCATCGTATGTAGCCAATTCTGGCCCCAATAGGCATCAAAGATCATAATGGAACATTGCCATGCCCACGGAAACGGTTGATACCATAATTATCGGGGGCGGCCTCAGCGGAATTTATGCCGCCTGCCTGCTGTCCCAAAAAAATAAATCTTTTGTCGTTCTTGAAGCCCGTGAGCGTATCGGCGGCAGGATTTTAAGCCGTGAACATCAAGGATTTTTTCCCGATCTTGGCCCCTCCTGGTATTGGCCAACGATCAACCCGAAAATGACGCACCTTATTCAAGCTTTAGGCCTCAAGGGGTATCGCCAGTTTGAAGAGGGCATGGGCCGTCTTCAAAGTCCCAATGGAGCCGTCCATACCGTCAGGGGTTACGTCACGGAACCTCGCTGCCGGCGGCTTTCCGGCGGCATGACGGCACTGATCACAAAACTCTCTGAAAATATTCCTGAAAACGCCATCAGACTCAATCATCCGGTCTGCAAGATCGAAAAAAAGTCTGCCGGTGCTCTGGTCAGCGTCGGCGAACTGGAGAAAGAACCCTGGGCCCAGTTCAGTACCAGCAAGGTCATTCTGGCCCTGCCGCCGCGACTTACCGCCGCCACCATTCTTTTTAATCCTGACCTGTCTCATAATTTGACCCAGGCGATGCTGAAAACGGGTACCTGGATGGCAGGTCAGGCGAAATTCTGCGCCCTTTACGAAGAACCTTTCTGGCGTCAAACGGGCCTCTCGGGTCAGGCTTTCAGCGAGCGCGGTCCGCTGGGTGAGATTCATGACGGATCCAACAACGGCCAGGGCCCCTACGGACTGACCGGCTTTATCGGTATTCCGGCCGTGCAACGCAACCATCAACAACGCCTCATCGAGGCGATTCTCTCCCAACTTGCAATCATCTTCGGTAGACCCGCGGCGAGGCCGACGACCTTCTTCTACCAAGATTGGGCTCGCGAACGATTTACCGCCACCCAGTTTGACCAGCCGCCGATGTACGAACACCCGCTCTATCACCCCCCGGCAGGTCAAACCTCCATTTGGGACGGTACCCTCCATTTTGCCGGCACAGAAAC
>Ga0210077_1000285_pt1 | contig 20956 bp, 18 predicted proteins | sample RushMan_CattailN_5_FD_185556 | JGI IMG/M metagenome (GOLD analysis project Ga0210077, IMG submission 185556) | Wetland microbial communities from San Francisco Bay, California, USA, that impact long-term carbon sequestration -... | ecosystem: Environmental > Aquatic > Marine > Wetlands ... | reverse complement strand
GTGCGGGCAATTATCGATGGAAGAGGTATGAATTTTTGCGATGAATGCATCCATTTTTTGAAAAAGCTTCAACCCGTTCAACAACGATTGGCCGAACTCATGAAAGACAAAGTTTATCTCCATTACCCTCCTAGCGGAGATCAGAGGACAGAAGGAAAGAAGGTTGGAAGACTTGGAAAAAACTAACCTTCTGATCTTCTTACCTTCTTACCTTCTTTCACTACGCCCTATGCCCCATGCCCCATGCTCTATGCCTTACAACCCTGAACCCTTCATCCCAAGGAGATAGCCTTCTCGGGACACATTTCCTGGCAGCAAAAACAGGTGATGCACGTATCGGCATCCACCCGGGGAATCTCCTTTTCCATATCCATGGTTAAGGCCGATACCGGGCATTGCTCGATACACGTGCCGCATGCGGTGCACAGATCAGGATCCGCGTGAGGTCGAATAAGGGTTCGGTCAAGAATCATTGACTGAACAGCTTCATTGTTCATAACGGCCTCGCCGCCGAGGGGCGGAAGCTTGAAATCGGGAATCGGCGTCAACTCCCCGATCACCTCGATCTTTTCGAGATCATAGTCCCCTAACCCGACCGCTTTGGCTTTTTGAAGAAACCGCAGCCGTCCGGGATCGCATCCCATCATGGTCGCAATCACCGCATCCATGGCCACGGCATTATCCGAAGCCAATACCAGTCCGATGTCTCTGAGATCGGGTGATGCCGGGCCATTGCCTTCCATACCGACCACGGCGTCCACAATAAAGAGGTCGGGTACCCGGAGCTTAAACACATCCACTATCATTTCATGAAATCGCTGCGGGCTTCCCGCAATCTTGTGAAGTTTGGCCTTCTGTGCGCCGGGCAAAAAACCGTAGCTGTTTTTGATCGCTCCGGTAATGACCGTCAATCCATGTGTTTTGAATTTCGGCAGGCTGATAATGATATCGGCATCCAGAATTATTCTGGAAAGGCTGACAAAGGGCAAAAAATCAGGATTGAAATCGACCCTTACCGAATCGTTGCCGATGTTCTCATAATGCCCCCCGGCCGCCGCCATTAACCCTGTTATTTCAAAGCTCTTCTCGTTGGCCCCATAGTTGAACAACCCGGGATTGTCCCCCACAACAATGCTTTCAGGCGCCAAGGTTTCCACCTTTTCCACCACGGCTTTCAGCACGGCAGGATGTGTAACGACGCCCTCACGCCACTCCGACGCCCTGAGAACGTTGGGTTTAATCAATACCTTTTTCCCTTTTATTTGCAAGGGAAAGTGTTCAAATGCCCGGTCAACGGCCTGCCGGACATTCTCATAATCGGCCGGTTGAATCATTACTTTGGTCACGATGTTTACCTCTCTCTTTTTGATATATTGCCGGATGCATATACCGACGGTTTACTATATGACCATATTCCATTTAAAAACTCAAGTCCAGCGTTGAGAGATCGACAAGGGGCTTTGCCTAAAATACCTTAAATTTTCTGAGGTTGGGTCATAACTGCTAAAAAATAGCGATTGACAACCGAATTCGCCATTGTTATTCTAAATTAAATAGTTATCGCAAACGGTAAGGTCCCATGGATTGAGATTTGTGTAGGCTTTATAGACAATCATAAACTTTCAATCTATCCGCTCTCGATAAACGAGTTCTTTTCGATTCAATAATCTATCCGCTCTCAATAAGCGTATTCTTATCAATTCAATCGTTTTCCGACCCCATATCAATTGGGGGAATGAAACTCACATTTCAAGGAGGTTTATTATGAAGACTAAAACGTTGTCTCTAGGCCTTTCTTCAATCCTGATTTTCTGCGTGGTGCTGCTGTTTTCGGGCTCTGCCTTTGCAGCCCAAAACGTGATCAAATTAGGATGTGCCATGTCCTTTACCGGTGCCCAGAGCCGGACCGGCAAACTCTACGTCGATTCATACAAGTATGCGGTCGAAGCGATCAACAAGGCCGGCGGGGTCAAGGTCGGCGGAAAGCACTACAATTTAAAGCTGGTCTTTTATGATGACGAGAGTAAACCCACCGAAAGTTCCAAGTTGGTCGAAAAGCTGATCACCGAAGACAAGGTCAATTTTCTTCTCGGCCCATACAGCAGCGGCATCACCATCCCCGACAGCATCGTGGCCCGGCGTTACCGCGTGCCGATGATTGAAGGCGGCGGTGCTTCCGGAAAAATCTTCAGCGAGGGGAACAAGTACATCTTCGGTACCCTGCCACAAGCCGGAGATTATTTTGCCTCAACCCTTGAATTTCTCAAAGAGATGAAACCCTTTGCCAAAAAGGTGGCCATTATCTACGCCGACGACAAGTTCGATGTCAGCGTCGCCGAAGGAACCTTGCCCAAAGCCAAAGAAATGGGCTATGACGTCGCCATTTATGAAAAATATACCGAAGGGGCCTCGGACTTTTCTTCGGTTTTGACCAAGGTCAAATCCGATGGCATCAACGCCGTCCTCGTGGCCGGCCACACGGAAGAGGCCATCAATTTCGTGCAGCAGGCCAAGGAGCTCAATGTGTCCCCGTACATTCTGAGCCTGACCGTGGGGCCGTCGGAAGCCGATTTCCGTAAAGCCCTGGGAAAAGATGCCAACTATGTTTACGGTGTCGCGTCATGGTCGACCCAGATGAATTTTTCCGGTTATATTTTCAAAGATACCGATACCTTCGTGAAAAACTTCAAGAAAAAATTCGGTTATGATCCCGATTATCACAACGCATCGGCCATTGCCGATATCGCTATTTTCAAAAATGCCATCGAGCGTGCCGGCAGCCTTGATCGTGAAAAAGTCCGCGATGCCATTGCTTCCACCGATCTGAGCACGATTTACGGAAAGGTGACCTTTATGAAAAACGGCCAGATTAACGGCACCAGCGTTGTCTTGCAGATTCTTAACGGAGAGGTCCAACAGGTATTCCCCAATGCCGCGCATGCGGCGGTTTACCCTGTCCCCGCCTGGGATAAGCGTTGAAGAACCGTATAGCCTTGTGAGTACAGATGGTCTCATCTCCCCTGCGGGACGAAGAGACCATCTGTACTTTCTTCGAGCCTTTCGTGTTTTCTCTTCTTTCGGCCGAGTCCTTGGAATCGAGGAAAATCTATGCTGACACAGGTCATTATCAACGGCTTGCTCAAGGGAGGGCTTTATGCGCTCATGGCCATGGGCATGTCCATGATCTGGGGAGTGATGAACATCATCAACATTGCCCACGGATCCTTTATCATGCTCGGCGCCTATATCACCTATTGGCTTTTCACCGGATTTGGGATGGATCCCTTTGTGAGCCTGCCCCTTTCCATGGCAGTAATTTTTCTCTTGGGATGGCTTATTCAGAAGTACCTCATCAACCTGGTGGTGCAGGCCGATATTTTCATAACGCTTCTGCTGACCTTCGGTATCGAACTGCTGATCAACAACCTCGCACTTCTCTTTTGGACGGCGGATGTTCGTAAAGTGCAAGTCGGCTACGGAGCGGCGAACTTTCAATTTTTCGGAACCACCGTACCTTACGTGCGGCTGGCCGCCTTCATCCTGGCCCTTCTTATCTCGGCCATTCTCTTCCAGCTCATGAACCGTTCCCGCACCGGCCGGGCCATACGGGCAACGTCACAGGAACTGGATGCGGCCAAGCTGAGCGGGGTAAGAGTCGGCAATATTTACGCCAGTACCTTTGCTATCGGGACGAGTCTTGCGGCGGCAGCAGGGACTCTCTGGGCGATTCTCTTTCCCATCTCGCCCACCATGGGCGGAATCTTGACCTTAAAGTCCTTTGTCGTGACCATTATCGGCGGTCTGGGAACGATGATGGGACCTCTGGTCGGCGGGCTGATCCTCGGCATCGCGGAAGCGCTGGGCACGAACTGGTTCGGCTCGACATATGAAAATCTGATCAGCTTCGCCATTTTTCTGGTGGTGCTCATTTTTATGCCCAGGGGAATACTGGGAGTAAGAAGGTAATCTATGAAAAAATCGTCAATTTTCATGGGAATTACCATTGCAGTTGCCGTTGCGCTGCCTTTTATTCTCAATAACTTCGACCTCCGGACAGCAACGGACATTCTGATTTTCGCGATCCTTGCCAGCAGTTGGAATATCATCGGCGGCTACACCGGATATGCCTCTTTCGGCAATATTGTCTTCTTCGGCCTGGGCGCTTATACAACGACCATTTGCATGACAACCCTGGGACTCGGCTTTTTCCCGTCGATGGTGCTCGGCGGACTGCTCAGCGGAATGTATGGATATCTGGTCGGGCTGCCCATTCTTCGGCTGAAAGGGCATTATTTTGCCATCGCGACACTGGGTCTTGCCGAGGCGACCAAAGCCCTGGTCCAGAATCTAAACATCACGGAAGGAAACTCCGGCATGTATCTGCCCATTCCCGACTTTTCCATTGACGCCAGCTATCGCTTTTTTTATTTTACATCGTTAGCCGTACTGCTGATTATGCTGCTGGCCACCTATTTCTTGCTGAAAAGTAAATTCGGCTATGGCCTGATCGCCATCCGAGAAGATGAAGACGCCGCGAACTCCATCGGCATCAACACGACGCTGTTCAAAAGCGCGGCATTCGGTTTGAGCGGCTTTTTCTCAGGTTTTGCAGGGGCGATCTATGCGTATCAACAGGGGTTTATCAAGCCGGAACCGGTGTTTGCAGTCACCAGCACCGTGAAAATGATCGTCATGGCGGTGTTTGGCGGAATCGGCAGCCTATGGGGGCCGACCATCGGCGCGGTAACCATTGAGCTCATCACCACTTTTCTGACCGATTATTTTTTGATTATTCACACGCTATTTTTCGGTTCCATCATCATCTTGGCCATTCTCTTTGCGCCTAAGGGTATCTATGATATCTTCACCGGCCGTAAAAAATTGGGAATCGTCTATTTTCTCGACAACATCAGGAAGAACCGGGTGTAAAGGAGCCGGCAAATATGAATATGGCAGGTGTTTGCCAAAGCTTGAATTTGAACAGTGAGGATGGTGGGTAGTCATGGCCGAGCAGCAAAAGGCAATTCTGGTAGGAAAAGCGTTGACCAAACAATTCAAAGGACTGATAGCGAACTATCAGGTGGACTTTACCCTCAACCAGGGAGAGATCTTGGGTTTGATCGGACCCAACGGCGCCGGAAAAACGACCCTGGTGAACATGATCAGCGGCAGCCTGGCCATTACCAGCGGCGACGTACTCTTCAAGGGCAAGTCCATCAAGGGGCTAAAGCCTTACCAGATCGGACGGCTGGGCATTGCCAGAACCTACCAAATCGTCAAGCCCTTTGCACGGATGACGGTTTTGGAAAACATTGCCGTGGGCGCCATGTTCGGCAGACAGACCAAAAAACAGGGAATCCGCCGGGCCCTGGACATGGCCGGTCAAATTGTCTCCTTTGTCGGTCTGGAAAAGGTCAGAAATCAACAGGCGGACCAGTTGAGCGTCGCCTCCCGCAAACGCCTCGAAATCGCCAAGGCCCTTGCCATGAACCCTGAAGTGGTTCTATTCGACGAGGTCATGTCGGGGCTGAATTCAAAGGAAATCGATGCGGCCGTGGCTTTGATTCACCAGATCCGGGCCAAGGGCATCTCGATCATCGTCATCGAGCACGTCATGAGAGCCATCAAAGCGATCAGCGACCGTCTATTCGTGCTCCATCACGGCGAAAAAATCGCCGAGGGGCCGCCGTTGGACGTTCTCAACAACAAAGAGGTAATCCAGGCCTATCTCGGCAAGCGATACCAGCAGGCTGTAATTTCCTGAGCGAGGAACCTATGTATCTGGAAGTGACCCATCTCGATGTTTTCTACGGCGACATTCAAGTCTTGTGGGATGTTTCTTTTTCCGTGGAAGAAGGAAAGGTCATCGCCATTGTCGGATCAAACGGCGCCGGGAAGACGACCCTGATGAAAACGATTTCCGGCATCAAAACACCCAAAGGCGGAGAGGTTCATTTCCAAGGTCAGCGTATCGACTCTCTGCCGTCTCATGAGGTGGTGAATCAGGGAATCATCCTTGTGCCGGAAGGCCGAAAGCTTTTTTCGGATATGACCATCGAAGAGAACCTGCTTATGGGCGCCTACCATCGACGCAAGGACCCGGAAATCATCCCCAGTCTGAAGCGGATGTATTCCCTTTTCCCGATTTTAAACGATCGCCGCATGCAAAAAGCCGGCAGCCTCTCCGGCGGCGAGCAGCAGATGCTGGCCATCGGCCGAGGCCTTATGGGCAACCCCCGGCTCTTTCTGATCGACGAAATGTCTCTCGGCCTAGCGCCGCTCATCGTCGACAATCTGGTGGAAATCGTCGCAACCATCAACCAACAGGGGACCACCGTGCTGCTGGTTGAGCAGGACGTGCAGCTGGCTCTGGAAAATTCCGATTACGCCTACATCCTCGAAACCGGAAGAGTGGTGAAAAACGGTCCTTCCCGTGAGCTTCTGAGGGACCCGGAGATCAAGGACATCTATCTGGGAATGTAGGATTGATGATGCTCATTCTTTAAAAGAAACAAAACAGGCAGGTTCAAATGGAACCTGCCTGTTTTACGCCTGACGGACTCTTTTGAAAAGCATATCAGAATCTGTCAGATTCGTTCATCTTCAAGCTTCCCCAAATGCCGTTGTTATTATCGGTGTACATTAATGTTTTATTTTTTTGGTGTCTACCGATGCATAAGATGCACGTACACCGGAGAAGCATTACTCAAAAAATAATACCTGAATCCATGATGTCAAAGGTCTGGTTATCTTTCTCATTAAATTTCTAATACCAGACCGACAGGACAATGATCCGAGCCGAAAATGTCATTGTCGATAAACGCCTCCTTGATCCGGCGGTCGCGGATGATATCTTCGGTAACAAAAAAATAGTCGATCCGCCACCCGACATTGCGATCTCTTGCTTTGAACCGGTAAGTCCACCACGAATATTTAACGGTATCCGGATGAAAGTGCCGAAAAGTGTCCACATAGCCGCGCTCAATCATCCTATCAAGCCAGTCCCGCTCAATCCGTAAAAAACCGGATGTGTTTTCATTGGCTTTGGGATTTTTTAAATCGATCTCATTATGGGCCGTGTTGTAATCGCCGGTGATAATAAGGCTTCGCCCCCGGTTTTTATACACATCAATGTAATCGATGAATTTTTCATAAAAGTCGAGCTTATACCGAAGCCGCTCCTCACTCATTTGGCCGTTGGGAAAATAAACGTTGAACAAAATAAAATCATCAAAGTCCGTCTCGACAATGCGGCCTTCATTGTCGAAATTCTCAATACCGATACTGTAATTGATGCGTTTTGGTTTAATGCGGGTATAGGTGCAAACGCCGCTGTACCCTTTTTTTACCGAGGCGTGGGACCAGAATGCCTCATAGCCCGGAACCTGTTTCATTTCTTCGGTCAGCTGCGCATCCTGTATCTTTGTCTCCTGCAGCGCCAGGATATCGGGATCCATCTGCTTGAAGGATCTAAAAAAATCCTTTTGGATAGCGGCTCGAATGCCGTTTACATTCCAGGAAATCAGCTTTATTGCTTTATTTTTCATGATTTTGAAAGATTTGCCCGCGACTCGCATCGTCGGACAAACGTATCAAGAAGGCCGTACAATTCATAAATACTATCGATGGCGACGTGTTCATCCATGGTATGTTGGCTGCGGTCTCCGTCAGCACCCCAGACAATCCCTTTTATTCCGAACCGGGAAAGAAATCGCGAATCATTGGCGCCGTCTTCAAACCCGATCCGTGTCTTTTTTGAAATGTCCAGCAGCCACTTCAAGTGCTCCGATGCGCCACCGTCGAACACCGGTTCCACATGTTCTATGATGATATCGCTGTACAACTCGTTTTGCATGGTCAAAAGCATCTTTTCGACATCATCCGTCTGGGTATACCAAATCTCCAATTGCGCCTCGGCAACGTCCGGAACGTCATCGTCTGATGTCAAGGGATGAATCGAGTTGCAGATGACTTTTCTGTGCCAATGTTCCGGCGCTGATCTTACAAAACAGGTTTTCCATCCGGCAATGTCGGCCTTCAATCCTTCCAATACATTTTTTTCAATCCGGGGCTTACGGCCGGGATCCGCTTTAACCCTGGATAAAAGCTTGACGGTGATAATGCCTTTTTCTTTGACAACGATGTTTTCAACGCTGCCGCCGTCTAAAACAATACAAAAGTCTGTTTGAATGTCACCAAGGATCTTTTTAGCACCGTTAAAGCCTCCGATTTCTTCGTCGCCGGTTATCAAAATTCCAAACGATAAATCTTCCTGCCCCCTTCCCTGTTTTCGAAGCCGCTCCAAGGTATTTTTTAAAAGGATCAAAGACAGCGCCACCGCATATTTGTCGTCAAGACACCCCCGTCCATACAGTTTGTTATCCTTTATTGCCGGTGTAAAGAGACTGTCGGGAGCATCCACGACATCCATATGGCTCATCAAAAGCACCGGCGTCTTGTTGCTTTGAGGAAGCGCTGAAACGGCAAGGGCATTTCCATACTCGAAGCGGTTGCAGGGAATACCCAAGCCCTTTAAATAATGTTCGATAAAGGCGGCGCATTGCCGGATCTCATCGGGTCTTGAGTGCATTGTTTTGAATTGGACCAACTCTCGGGTGAGATCGATAATCTCCGTCATGGCCATTTGTTCCGCTTTCATAGGACTTTTTGAGGCATCGGTGTATTTTTTAGTAAAATTCCGGCACAGAGGACCAGGCGTTCAATTAAAAACAAGCGATTGCAAGGTTACAGCGAGAGATAGAGAAATATATACTCACCGTCATTAATATTGACGGCAAGATCCGCGCCTCTGGATTCTGCAAACAGAATCCAGACCGGTTTATGCCAATTTCCGCATGTATATCTGGGGAAATAATCTCCGGACTTCCCGCTATACCATGACAGCAGCATGGGATCTTCCGCCAGCTCCCTCGCCTTGCTTTTGGCAATTTTTTTTGCGCTTACAAAATCAAGATTCCTGTCATCAACGCGGATCTTGAGGTGATTCCCCCAAAATTTTTTTAAATCTTCAGGTGTCAAAATATCATATATCCTTAAACAGGGTTGCCGGTCATAGATACCGGGCCATTTTCATCATAATTTCGTGTTTTTGCATAGCACCCGGCATAGTCTCCAGCAAACGGCCGTTATCAAAGACCAGTATCTGCGGAACACTCAATATATTGTATGTTGAAGCAAGTTTCTGGCTGGAATCCACGTTCAATTTGCCGACCCTGATTTTCCCTTTGGCATCTTTTGCAAAATCATCGATCACCGGCATGGCCGCCCGGCATGTGGGGCACCAGTTGGCCCAGGCAAAAACGAGTACCGGTATGGGAGAACCCAACACCTTTTTCTCGAAATTCGTTTCTGATATCATTATCGGCTGCGCTTGAAATAGTTCTTCCGTATCCAGCAAGGCGCCGCATTTTCCGCATTTTGCCCCGGCATTGATTTTCTGAAAGGGAATTCTGTTCCGGGTTTTGCATGCCGAGCACCGAAAAAAATAAGATTTGGTATCTTCCTCGCCGGTCTGTTCAATGTCCAAGGCCGCTCCACACTTTCCGCATTTTGGAATCCCCCGGATCTTTTCAGGAGTAATCCTGTTTTTTGCCCCGCACGATGAACAGATGACCAGGTGTTGTGTACGCTTTTCCATCGCTCATAATCCCAGAATTTTTATCGGTGCCGGAATCCGTCAAATTCAATTCATAAAATAATATCCATATGATGAAAGTAAAGCCGTTAACCATATTCAAGTTCAGGCGGCACCTGAAAATTCGGAGCATCTCCCCTTTTAAATTTTCTTTTCTTTGAGTTGTAAGGTTTCTTTAACGAGATTTTTTTCGCGCTCAAAGTCAACAACGCGCTGGAGCATGATTTTTTGGGCCATTACGGGCCCTGCGCCATGCCACGTCCCGACGCCGTGTAAACCCGCCGTCCAATGTTGAAGAAGTTTGTGAACCTTTAAAATATTTTCCGTGGGTTCTTCCGAACCGAAGCTGAAGAATTCTTCGACATAATCTTTCACCTCGGGATTCTTCAATTCCTTTAGGGAAGGCATGGTAACGACAAGTCCTCCGCCGATATCTCCGGCCAGCGCCATGATCCGCCAAAAAGCATTGCAAATATTGAGCTTGGCCACATTGCCCATGATCTCGTCCGGCAAATAAACTCCGGATCCAGGAGGATCTTCGGCACCTTCATGGGCGGCGGACAGTCCGCACGCACGACCTGTTTCCCTGAGCACCACCATTTCCGTTATTTGCTCGTTGATATGGGGTACCCTGTCCAGTCCCTTGTATTCCTGGATGAGCTTGGCGGCCCCGATAATCTGGTTCATGAATCCGACCTTACAAGTGCCTCCGCAGGTCATGCGGTGGGTTTTGGCAAACCGTGCGACGATTTTGCCGGAATATGCGGTTTCACCGCAGTGAAAGACCCGTTCCCAAGGGACGAACACATTATCGAAAATAACCATGGATGTCTCCCGCTGCCCGAAAACAGGATTACCCAGCTCATAAATATCATCCGCCATCTCCCTTTCCGCGGAGTATGGAGAAAACTGACAGACGTAGGTGATCCCTTTTGCATCGGCAGGTGTCGCAAAAGCCACCGCATAGGCTTCTTCGCCTTCCCGGTGAGCCGATTGAGGCATTACGACCAGTTCGTGACTTGCAAAAGCACCGCTGATGTTGATCTTTGCACCCCGGACAATGATACCTTTTTTGCTTTTATCCACCACTTTCAAGGATAGATAAGGATCCGGCCAATCCAGCGTTTTTTTGTCCCGTCTTCCCCTGGGTTCCGTCAATGCGCCGGCAACTGAGAGGTCTTTTTCCTGAACCGTTTTTAAAAATTCCATAAACCGCGGGTGGTAGCCGGTCCCCAGATTCTGATCCATCTCCCAGGTCGTAGCGGCCAGGGCGTGGAATGCATCGTATCCCACACATCGATAAATACAGGTCCCCAGCCTTTCCGCGGTGAATTTTCCTGCTTCGGCTTTTTTAACAAGATCCTCTCTGCCGGCACTCACGTGGGTATATCGATTGACCGTGCCGTCAATCAGGGGCGAATAGCAGGACATGATATCCTTATATCTCGGATCCAGGGCCCATCCATAACTTGCCTTGTTGGACGCCACAACCGTTCGCGTATTGGGGTTTTTAAGGACACTTTCCACCCTTTTTCCGTTCATATAGACTCTGGGTGTCATTTTTTTCAGACTCTCTTCAAACTGTTCAGGGGTCATCAATGCCATTGGGGCCTCCTTTTCTCGATCAAAGCATCTAATCTGCAGGTCTTCACGGGTATGCGCCCGTAAGATCTGCTATTTTTATAGCAGGGAATTAAAAATATGCCAAACCAAATTACGAATCTTTAAACAATCTTTACACGTTTGTCATTCAAGCTTTACCATGAGTGTTTATTTTCCTATCAACAAGGAAATACACCGGATTTGGAACTTTCTATCTCCTGGACGTTTATTTTAATCGGTATTACCTTATAATGTTTTGATAAAACGGAGGTGCATCATGAAATCAATATTTATTACCGGAATCATCTTCACAGTGGTCTTGTCCACAGTAATTTTACTCGGCTATCATGAGGGAAACAGCATGAATAATACGGAAAATAACATGAAAAATGAATCCGTAACCACCGCAAGCGCTGTTTTTGCCGGCGGCTGCTTCTGGTGCACGGAATCGGATTTTGAAAAAGTCCCCGGCGTGATCGATGCCATTTCCGGCTATACCGGCGGTCATGTAAAAAACCCCACTTACGAAGAGGTTTCCGCGGGAGGCACCGGCCACATGGAATCCGTGAAAGTCATATACGATCCATCCAAAGTCACCTATAAACAACTAGTGGAATATTTTTGGGAACACGTGGATCCCACGGATCCGGGCGGAGAGTTTGTGGATCGAGGGAATCAGTATCGAAGCGCCATCTTCTACGCCAATGAAAAGCAAAAACGTCTGGCAGAGGAAACAAAAGCACAACTGGCAGCTTCCGGAATCTTTAAAAAACCTATCGTGACGCTGATTCTTCCTCTGGGACCCTTTTACCCGGCGGAAAAATATCATCAGGACTATTACAAGAAAAATCCGATTCGGTATCACTGGTACCGGTACAATTCAGGCCGCGACCAATTTCTGAAAAAGGTCTGGGGAAATGTCAAAGTCAATATCTGGGCAGATTCTAACACCGAAATAAAAAAAGGCAGCATGACGTCCGGTATGGATAACAACAAGACATCCGGCATGGAAAAATCCGGCATGAACAATACCATGGGCTCGGGAATGGAAAAAGGCAACATGTCATCAGCTGCGATGGAAAATAAAACCGTCGAAAAACCGATGTACACCCGTCCGTCGGACAGTGAACTGCGTAAACTTTTGACCCCGTTGCAGTATAAGGTTACGCAAGAAGACGGTACCGAGCCGGCTTTTAATAACAAGTACTGGGACAACCATAAAGCCGGCATCTATGTGGATATCGTCAGCGGCGAACCGCTCTTTTCATCTCTGGATAAGTATGACTCCGGTACCGGGTGGCCGAGCTTCACCAAACCGCTGGTACCCGGCAACATCGTCGAAAAGAAAGATCGGACCCTTTGGATGGTTCGCACCGAAGTTCGCAGCCGGCACGGCAACACTCACCTGGGCCATGTGTTCGACGACGGGCCTCCGCCCACCGGTCTGCGATACTGTCTCAACAGTGCAGCCTTGCGATTTATCCCGGTCAACGATCTGAAAAAAGACGGTTACGGCCAGTTCCTAAAACTCTTTAACACGACACAAGGACAAAAATAAAAATGTTCGAACCTGCCCGCTTCGTCTGAACGAGCCCAAGCTCGCAAAGGCGGGCGGGTTCCATTTGTGGCTATAAAAAGGAGGTTCATGATGATTCAATCAGCTTACCGTCACATCTATGGCATGATTTTGCTGCTGATCATATCCTTTTTTTTCAACCCCCCGGACCTGGCACTTTCAGGTTACCAAGCAGTTTCGACGTCCAAGGCTGTCTTTTACGTTGACTGATACGATGTCGGCAAATCAGCCCTGGAAGGTCTGAAAGGCGTAAAAAAAGTGACGCGAGGTTTTAAATATCTCAAAGAAATCAACACTGTCTATTATGATCCGCAACAAATTAGCGTTGATGATATGATCAAGGCATTGAAAGCCGCCGGTACGTACCGGGGGGTGGCGGAATAAAATCGTGCAACGATTTTATCGAATTTTGCACGGAACATAGCGTTTTCCCCCAATTGAGCTACTGCCAAAAAGGAAAATTGGAATAATGGGTATAAAGGTATTCTATCGGTTTATCAATAAGACAGTTTCCACTCTAAGACCCAAAATTCCATCATTCCAACATTCCATTGGACATTTAAAATTCTTGGATTGATGATGTATGATTGTTGATTTCTGGTCCTTTACTCTATGCTCTATGCTCTCTGCTCTATGCCTCTTTCCTCCCGCTTTGGATCAGGACGGCTCCATCGGCAGGGAAAACCATATATGGGTTTCATTGTCGTGTATCTCTGCGCCGACTTTTCCGCTATGGGCTTCAACCAATCCTTTGACAATGGCCAGACCAATACCCGCGCCGCCATGTTCTCTGGAACGGGATTTTTCACCCCGATAAAAACGTTCAAAAATGAAGGGTAGATCCTGTTCGTCAACTTCAACACCGGTATTGGCGAAAACCACTTGAACCTGGCGATCCATCGGCTGCGTAAATATTTTTACCGTCCCGCCGGAAACCGTATACTGTACAGCGTTTTGCGTCAGATTGCGGACCACTTGGGACAACTTGTCGGGATCAGCATAAACTCGAACGGCCTCGTCAACGCCCCGAGAATCCACTTGAACGCCTTTGGTCTCAAATTGAGATCGAAAAATATCGAGCACGTCCTCGATCACGTCTCTTATCCGGATTTGAATGAGATCGAGAGTCTCTTTTGCAGCATCTGCTTTGGCCAGGCGGAGAATGTCTTCCACCAGATGCGTCAGCCGTAAGGTTTCTTCGTGAAGAAGTTCAAAGGTTTCACGGGTCCTGGGAACGACATCGTCGATCAATGCTTCCAGATATCCCTGGATGTTGCTGAGGGGCGTTCGAAGTTCATGAGCGACATCGATCATCATGGTTTTCCTAAGCCGTTCGATCTTCCGAAGGCTGTCCGCCATCCGGTTGAAGGCCATGGCCAGTTGGCCGACTTCGTCCTTGGAGCGAATCGGGATACTGGCCGAATAATCTCCTGATGAAATTCTTCTTGTAATTGCCGTCATGTGAGCGAGCGGTCCCAAAACACGCCTGATGAGAAGAAAGCTGAGAAGCACGGTAAGCAACAATGCAGACAAACTGGCCCAGATTAGGTATCTATGTACGGCGCTCACAAACATGTCATGGATCGGTCCGGTAGGGATGTTGTACTTCTCCATTAAAACCATGAAGTAATTTGCCGAGAGATAGTCCACCGACAGCCAAACAATTACCATCACAAATCCGATGACCAGGATGTTAATGCCTAAAAGTTTCCAAATCAAATGTCCGGTTGCCGGAAGATTTCTATTTTTCATCCGTCACTGTCTTCCACAAAATAATATCCCACACCGCGGGCGGTCAAAATGTATCGGGGGTTTGATGGGTGATCTTCGATCTTTTGTCGCAACTTTCCGATATGGACATCGATGACACGATCAATCACGAGTGCTTCGCCGGCGGGATACAGATGATTTAACAGTTCATCACGCGTAAAAATCCTTCCGGGAGACACCATAAGGGCTTGCAATAGTGCATATTCATGCGGGGTCAGTTGGAGGGGACGATCCTTTAAGCGTACTTTCCGCTTTTCCGGATCCAACACCAGATCTTTGAAAGACAAAATGTTTTTCCCGGACGCAGCGAAAATACGCCCTCTTCTGAGAACGGCCTTCACCCGGGCAACCAGTTCTCTGGGGCTGAACGGTTTGGTCACATAATCGTCGGCACCAAGTGTCAGGCCGGAGATCCGGTCAACTTCTTCCCCCCGGGCGGTGAGCATAATAACGGGTACATCCGAAAGTCGCCTGAGTTCCCGACATACTTCCCAGCCGTCCAATTTTGGAAGCATCAAGTCGAGGATGACCAATATCGGATGAAGACGTTTTGCAAGGGTCAATCCTTCGTGACCGTCATGAGCCGCAACAGCATTAAAGCCTTCTTTTTCCAAATACAACGAGACCAGGGATGCCGCCTTTTTATCATCTTCTATGATCAGTATTGTTTTCACTCAGCGTTACATGCTCTTGTTCGTGAGTTTTCGTTGTTCGAGAGATGGAATTCTCCTGCGCGGATGGATGTTCCTTACTGTAACTGTTTATTTTTTTGAAACAAATTGACGATTAAAGAACCACGGGTTCACGCGGTTATTCAGAAAAACATCTCGACCCTTCAATTATTTTTTATCGTGAAAATTCTTTAAAGGCAATCAATTTTTCGTACGTATTCAAGAGGTTTGCTGCCCCGCTTCACTCCGGCGTCTACGTGGCTGAAACCGAGGTTAAGGCGCTAAGCTTCACCTCTGACAGACTCGTATCGACGGAATGGTGGCCGTTAAGCCGCAAATTCGGAAGGTCGAAATCACAGATCAACGGCACATGGTCGGAAAATTTGACCCGCGGGATCTGAAAACTAGTCACTCGAATCTCCGGGCTGTGAAAAATATAATCGAGTTGTCTTCTCGGAGCCCTGCTGGGGTGGGAAGGTTGACCGTTGCTGTTGGCATTTTGCAGGTTTGTGGCGGCAAGAAACAACTGAAGTTCCCGATCTCCCCTCAACACATTAAAATCCCCTGCAACAATCACCGGCTTATCTATATTTTTGAGCAGCGCGTGAAGATCCTGTAACTGGTACTGCCGGTGACGGAATTTGATCGACAGGTGCACCAGAAAGATCGAGAAGTCTTCGAGCTCGAGTTCAATCACGAGGCGCTTGATGCCGTTGTTAAAATAGTGGAATTTTTGGGATAATATTTCCCGGTTGGTGAGGATGGCATTCCCTTGTTTGTTCAATACCGGTACTTTCTGCGCCACCGAATTATTAGAATATTTGGACTGGTAGACATGAAAGTGCTGCAATTCACGAGCGATGGCTTTTGCCTGGTTGCTTTTCCCGGAACGAAAAGAGCCGGCATCCACCTCGATCAATCCAATAATATCCGGATGGATCGACTTGATGAATTCAACGATCTTTTTCAAATTACCGTTGGTGTTTTTAAAATACCCGCTGTATGGAACCGGAAGGTGAAACTGCCGCCCGATTCCTGCTGCATATCGTATGTTGTACAAAAGAAATCGCATATTTTTGGGTTCGATATACCTGAAAGCTATCTCAAAATTAGGATTTTCGGTCGAAATCAAGACGAGGCCGAGAATCAACCCACAGGCATACTCAAGTATGTCGAGGACTTGATACGAGGGCTCAACGCCGATATCGGACGAAAAGACTTTTTTGAGATGATTTCCAGTGCTCCTTTGCTATGACGCTGACTTTGCAAGACAAATTTCGCTTAATTTAACTTGAAAACAGGCAAATCAAACATGAAATAAATCCAATATGAATACCCATGGATTCCCAAATAATAATACGATAACCTGTAAAGTCAATGGTTAATTTCAAACACCCGTTTCACGATTGAATCAGGTCCATCCTTTTCAAGTCTTTCGCGAGGTCGGACATCCCGAGAGCCTCAAGAGTTTCTGCTTTTTGCATACCCGACGCCGGATCCCAGCCCTTGAGCTCATAAAATTCCTTTCGCATGGCTTCAAACTCATCTCGTTTGAGAATCTCGCCTTTCCGGCTGACCGCCTTTCCCCCCGGCCCGGGGACAATCACATCCGGATTCATGAAAACCGTTTCAACCGGGTCCGTAAAATTAAATTCAGCCGGAACGTCATCTATTTTGGGCCGCCGGCCTTCTCGCAAAAGAACCCCCCTCTCCAGGTTGAATATTCTCTCGCCGTATTGATTCAGACCGGCCTCATCGATGTCAATGCCGGTTACCGCACTGAATATGCGGCTTTCAAGGGATGGATCTCCCACGTGATCCGGCGAATTCCAGGTCACCATCACCGGCCAAACAGAATCGCACAACAAAAGGCTGTCCTTTGCGCAGGTTCGGTCGATGATGTTTTTCGCTGCCATGGCCTTTCCTTTATGGGTCGTGAGGTCCCACGCTTTTTCATGTTTCCAGAATCTTGTCGCAGCTTTTTTAAAGACTTCGGATGTCACCGGTGAAGATTCGGGATTGGCCTGGTTCATCACCCATAATCCGATGAGCCAACTGGTCTCATGAAGCATGGCAATGGGCTGTCTGGGTTCCAGTGCGTACAACAAGCCGTTCATCAAATATTCCCGAGCGGAATACGTCGCCCCGGAACCGACCCCTGACACTTCATTGCCAAAATGAGCTTTGGCCTGTTCGCCCAGTATTTCACCGGCTCGGAGGAGGCCATGGGCCAGAATATCGCCGAATCCTTTTCTGTACGCAATCATATGGGCAAGTTTCTCAAAGAATTCACGTGTCCCAAGTGTTGAAATATCGAGTCCGGTTTCTTTTTCGCTGAGATATCCCGAGGCATAGCACGATTCTAACCAATTAATAATATTTGCCATTTCCATAGTGCAAATCGACAGATCATTACAGATACCCGTGGCATGCACCGCGGTTTCCGCCGACTCGCCCGGTCTTCGGACAACCCATGGAAAATAAACGAACATGGACTGGCATTTCCGGACAACATCCTCGCCGGATGCGGTCCGATACGCATTTCGGTATTTACAATCGAGCCCGCATTGATAGCAGGACGATTTCCCGGTTCGACGGACCTCTTCTTCCGAAAAAGGGGCCGGAAAAGGGCCGCGCTTATTCAGTTGAATGATCAGGCGATTAAGATCTTTTAGTTTATCGGGTTTCGCCACCAAAGGATTCCCCGACCCGGATACGGCTATGGCCTTGAGGTTCTTGGACCCCATTACCGCACCGAACCCGCCGGTGGCGCTCCCCTCATTATCGGTCATCAGGTTGGCACTTCGGCACATATTTTCACCGGCCACACCGGTGGTGACAATTCTTACATTTTTTCCATGGGTTTCTTTTAAGATGTCCCTGACAGTATAAACGCCTTTTCCCCAGAGCAACGATGCATCTAAAATTTCAGTTTTTTCGTCATGAATCCAAACATAGGCCGGTTTTTCGGATTTTCCGGAGATGACAACCCCGTCATAGCCGGCTCTTTTTAAGTAAGGCCCGAAAAATCCGCCAAGGTTCCCGTAGCAGAACCCTTCCGGCATCAGCAGGGGAGACTTTCCCACGACCTCAAATCGGGACGCACCCTGGACACCGCTGGCCCCCAGCGGACCCGTCATCAATATCAGGCGGTTTTCCGGATCCAAAGCACCCACATCCGATCCGACCTCGTCCCAGTAGATTCGGGTGGCAATTCCCCGTCCTCCAAGGAAACGGTCTGCATAGTCCATGGTTTGCAGTTCGGTGACTCTTGAATCAGAAAGATCTATTTTGAGGATCTTTCCACACCATCCGTATAAGTTTGCGGTCATATTTTTCTCCTTGTTGGTGACAACAGCAAGTTTTTCGGCCATCGTTTCAGCGTCTGCCTATATTGTACAACGGTTGTATGGCGTCCGTCAATTAAACCAACACGAATTGGAATAATGGAAAGGTGGGACACGTGACTAAAATATTGGAATGATGGAAAAGGACTGGAAGAGAGGCTCAAGTGACCCCGTTCTTAAAATTTTAGATCACTTTAGCTCACTTCAAATTTTAGCTCACTTCAGGCTTTAGCTCACTGTTTTTCATAATGACCTCGATGGTCAACATATCCGCCAGTTTTTCTTTCATTTCCGGATCAAGTTTTTCGTATTGCGCACCGCAACGCCGATTTCCGATGACTTTGAAAGGCTGGTCATTTTTATCGACCTTGATGTCATAAATAGTCTTGCAGAGTATATCCGGAAGATAAAAAGGAAATGCGTCTCCTGCTAAAATCAACCTCATTTCCGGTTTGGGCGCACATCCTTCCATCGGGGTATATTCAAAAGCCATCCCCCCTTTGCTGATGTCTTTTACCCATCCCTTGACGGACGAATAATTACTATAGAGAAAAATCGTATGTGGGCGAATCTGGTGGCGGACAAATTCCCTGCGTTCAATGTTCATTCTTTGAAGCTCCGACAAAGCGATTCATCAAACTGAAACCAGCGAGACCATTGACAGATCAATACGTTACCTCTGAATGTCTTTATCCTTTTCTTTTTAATGTGGTCTAATTCAAAAAACAATAATAATTCCCGACATTTTTTGATGATGGTAAAAAAGCATACGTGTCATAAACATACCAATAACCAGGATGATGAGAAGTTCCGCATGTCCGAGTCCGAACATAATACTTCCTCCTGTTTGCCTTTAATTTTAAAGGGCCGCCCGCAGGCGGCCCCTGTTTAGATTATTATAATCTTGCTGCTTTAGTGCACCGGTCCTACGTAGAGCGTTTTCATCATCTCGTGGTCTTCATGAGACAAGATGTGGCAGTGCCAGACAAAGCGGCCGGGTTTGTCGAATCTCGCCCTGATGATGGTAACCTGGTCCGGAAGCGCTGTCACCATGTCATGGCGTGCGTTCTCGACGTAGCCTTCTGCAGGGGTTAATGTAACATCAGCGCCGGTCGTAAGGTTCGCGAATCGGAAGGCGCTTCCGATCGCGCCGTTGTGTTGTACCACGTTTTGTGCGACGAGGTATGTGCCGTCATTGTTCGGCGGAGGAGTGTCTACGCCAGCGGGATCGAGCACCCGGTCATCTCGTCCTTCCGTAGCGCTGTCCCACACAATCTCCTTCCGGCCAACGATCTCGAAATGCACCAGGTGCAGGTGAACCGGGTGTGCGTCGCCGGTGCCGTTCCAGATCTCCCATTCTTCCGTTGTATTGAGTTTCGGGTTTTCAGTGGTCGGGCTGTGCCAGGCGGAGGCGCCTTCCATCTGACCGACAAGGCCGGCGTTAATGTATGGCTGTGTGTTGGGCCAGTTGATCGGCTTTCCGTTAAAACTGACGGCAGGCTCGGCGGTTCCCAACAGCGGTTGGAGCCGTCCAAACTCGTCTCTGCCTTCAAACAGAGCTACCTTACGGGTCCGGGTTGGCGTTCCAACGTCCGGTCCGAAGCTAATCCCGGTGGGGCTTACATCAGGAACACTGTCGTCAAAATTCACCACCACATCAAAGGCCATGATGCGGTCGGTTTCCGTAAAGGGCCCCGGTCCCGTGATTTCTCCATTGAATGGCTCGTCAGCACCAATGTTTTCCATGATGATGCGCTTGCCTTCAAAATCGCTGAAATCGAAAACAATGTCATAACGGCTACCGGGTTCGAATACCAGCATATCAGTCTCCACGGCAGATGATGCCAGCCCCTGGTCGCTGCCGATGACAGTAAATGACAGCGGAGCGCCTGCACCTGCTAAATCGGTGGCCGTGGGCGACGAAGCCTCACGGAAGCGGATGATCATAAACCGGCTGTCACAGCCGTTCAGCAAGTGCATTCGGTAGTGACGCGGCTCCACATCCTCTTTGGGCCAGGCAATGCCGTTGACCACCATGTGGTCTCCGAAGAACTCGGCCAGGGCCGTGGATTCGGTGGAATCAATGCAGGGATCACCCACAGTCGTACTGCAGACACGAACACCCTCATCGATAATGAAACCATCATAGGCCGGATCACCCGGAAAGGCCGGGTAGAAAAGCCGACCGTCATCCCTGAACATCCGATCCTGAATGCCATAGGCCTTCTCGTATGGCCAGGCGGGCAGGTTCAGTTGATTTCCCGGCAGGCCCGTGTCCATGTCGTCACGGACAAAGTAGAAACCGGCCAGACCGGCATACACGTTCAGCCGGGTG
>Ga0210077_1000284_pt1 | contig 20963 bp, 25 predicted proteins | sample RushMan_CattailN_5_FD_185556 | JGI IMG/M metagenome (GOLD analysis project Ga0210077, IMG submission 185556) | Wetland microbial communities from San Francisco Bay, California, USA, that impact long-term carbon sequestration -... | ecosystem: Environmental > Aquatic > Marine > Wetlands ... | reverse complement strand
AACTGGGAGACTGCACTTGGGAAATTATCTGGGTGCGGTCAAGGGTTATATTGAATTATCCGAAAATCCTGACTATGAATGTATTTATATGGTAGTTGATGTTCACACTATAACCACTCCGTACGACCACAAAACTTTATCCAAAGCAACAAGGGGAGTGATTTTGGACTATTTAGCTGCAGGACTTGACCCTAAAAAAGCGATAATTACTGCCCAGTCTTTGGTACCTCAACACACCTACCTTGCATTTATATTTTCCTCGGTTGTTAATGTGGCCAGAATGCAGCACCTTCCCACCTTCAAAGAAAAGGTAAAAATGCATCCTGATAATGTAACTATGGCGCTTTTGAACTATCCCATTTTAATGGCAGCGGATATTTTAATTTATAAGGCTGGTTTGGTTCCTGTAGGGATTGACCAGGAACCACATCTTGAGATAGCCAGGGAAATAGCCCGTAAAATGAACTCCAAATACGGATTGGATTTTCCAGAACCTATCCGTTTTTCAACCAAAGCAGAATACGTCCCCAGCCTTTTAGGGGAAGGAAAGATGAGTAAATCAGTGGAAGGAAGCTACATTGCGCTTTCAGATGACTTGTTAACGATAAAACAAAAACTGGCACAAGCCCCAACAGATTCGGGTAAAGGTAATAAAGTACCTAAACAGGGTGGTGTTGCCAATCTCTTACAGTTGGTTGAAATTTTTGAAGGAAAACAAAAGAGAAAGGAGTATGAGTTGCAATATACATCCTCGGGTGTAAAATACAGCGAGCTCAAAGAAGGTCTCTCCGAGGCAATTTATAAGGAATTAAAGCCGATTCAGCAAAGAAGAAAAGAGCTGGAAAATAATCCCAAAATGGTAGATGAAATAATTGCTGAAGGTGCCAAAAAAGCACAAATAATTGCACAGACAACTTTAGATGAAGTTAGGGGAAAAATGGGCTTTATAAGATAACTTATGGAAACAATGACAATAGATGATTTTTCCAAAATTGACTTAAGAATAGGTAAAATAACTCAAGCTTCCTTTGTAAAGGACAGCGAAAAGTTAATTAAACTTAGTGTGGATTTTGGAGAATTAGGCACGAGAACGATATTTGCCGGTATAAGAAAATGGTATACTGTCGAGGATCTGGTTGAAAGAAACGCTGTTTTTGTATTCAATCTAGAAGCAAAAAAAATGATGGGCGAGGAATCCCAAGGTATGCTTCTTGCTGCCGAAGATGAGGATGAGGAAAACTGCGTAATTTTAGTTCCGGATAAGGATATAGTTCCCGGAACGAGGGTTCACTAAAATGCCAGTAAACAAAAAAGATAAAAATAAAAAGATGCAGTTCAAGATTAAAGTTAATCTGTGGACTATTCTTTTATTTTTTATAGCAATATTTTTTGTTCTTCCGATAATCCTTTCGGCAGTAGATATGAACCGCTCCAACACTAAGTTGGAAACTTCCCAAGCTCTAATGGATATTAAGGACCAGAAAGTGGATAATGTGACGGTTGAATCCAATAAAATTAATTTAACTTACAAAGACGGAAGTACCAAATACACCACAAAAGAGAGTACAGAAAGTTTTGTTGACCTTTTGGATAGATTCGGAATTGACCCTTCAACAGTGACTTACAACGTAGTTGATCAAAGTTTTTCAACTACAGTTACTGATATCTTAAGTATTGTAATACCGGTTTTACTGATGGCGGCTTTTTTCTACTTTATTATCCGTGCCCAAAACAAGGGTGCACAGGATATTTTTTCATTCGGAAGAAGCAAGGCCAAGCTCTTTGCAAAAGGACGACAATCGATAACCTTCAATGATGTTGCGGGTGTTGAAGATGCCAAAAGTGAGCTTGAAGAGGTCGTTGATTTTTTGAAAAATCCGGCTAAATACCGAAAAATTGGTGCCCGTACACCCAAAGGAGTATTGCTCTTCGGGCCGGCAGGTGTAGGGAAAACTCTTTTAGCAAAGGCAGTTGCCGGTGAAGCAGGTGTCCCCTTTTTCTCAATGGCAGGTAGTGAATTTATGGAAATGCTGGTTGGGGTAGGAGCATCCCGAGTCAGGGATCTTTTTGCAAACGCAAAAGCTGCTGCGCCTTCGATTATTTTTATTGACGAGATTGATGCAATAGGAAGGCAAAGAGGTAGGGGAATTATGGGAGGTCATGATGAAAGAGAACAAACCCTAAACCAGATTTTAGTTGAAATGGATGGATTTAATCCAAATGATAATGTAATTGTTGTTGCAGCAACCAACCGTGGTGATCTATTAGATCCGGCACTTTTACGACCCGGGCGGTTCGATAGAAGGGTTGTTTTGGATATGCCGGATAAAGAGGGCAGGCTCGCGATATTGAAAATTCATGCCCGTGGTAAAAAGTTCGGGAAAGGTATTGACTGGACTGGAGTTGCAGACAGAACAGTAGGCTTTTCAGGCGCGGATTTGGAGAATATGTTAAACGAGGCTGCAATTTTGGCAGCCGGTGCAGGTAAGAACGAAATCGAAATGAGCGATATTGAAGAGGCTGCCACTAAAGTTAAGCTTGGGCCTGCCAAGAAAAGACTTCAATCGGATGAAGACAGAAAAATAACTGCCTATCATGAGGCAGGCCATGCGATAGTAACTCATGAATTACCCAAAATGGACCCCGTTCAGAGAATTTCTATTGTTGCCCGTGGTATGAGCTTGGGTTACACGCTAATTCCTCCCGCAGCAGACAGAACCCACGAAACAAAGAGCAGGATTTTGGAACAAATAACAGCGATGTTGGGAGGTCGGGCGGCAGAAGAGGTGGTTTTTAAGGAAATGACCTCGGGAGCGTCCAACGACATCCAAAAAGCAACCCAGCTTGCCCGAGCTATGGTTACGGATTTTGGTATGAGCCAATTAGGTCCTTTGAACTTGGGTTCGCAAAGCGAGATGGGAGAATTCGGTAATACCGAATGGTATGAACAGGCAAATATTTCCCCCTATATGCAACAGAAAGTGGATTTGGAGGTAAAAAAGATAGTTGACGCCTGCTATAAGGATGCAGTTGCAATAGTCAAAAAGAATGTTAAGACTTTGGATAAAATTGTTAATAAACTGCTCGCTAAAGAAACCCTAGACAAGGAAGAGTTTGAAAAAATTGTCGGTGATAAGAAAAATTAAAAAGTTTACTTCTTGGTTTCTTCATTAGTATAAAGGATTCATAAATTGTAAAATACAGTAATGACAAAGCTAGTTTTGGTCGATGGTAACGCAATTTTACATAGGGCCTTTCATGCATTACCCCCACTCACAAATCAAAAAGGTCAGCAAACCAATGCCGTTTACGGATTGGTTTCCATGCTTCTTAAGGTAATAGTTGACCTTAAACCTACGCACATTGCAGTCAGTTTTGATCTACCCAAACCCACATTCCGCAATAAAATGTATGAAGACTATCAGGCTCAAAGACCACATATGGCCGATGAACTTTCCAGCCAATTCAAATTTGCCAAAGAGGTAATTAATGCATTCGGAATTCCCATTTACGAAAAAGAGGGTTTTGAAGCGGATGATGTTATTGGAACTATAGCAAAGCAATCAAAAGAAAATGTAATTGTTGTTACGGGGGATAGGGATATGCTGCAGTTGGTTGACGAAAAAACCAAACTCTACATGCCGGTTGCGGGAATGTCACAGGCAAAGTTGATGGGAAAGGACGAGACATTTCAAAAAATGGGAGTTGAGCCCGAACAGATCGCCGATTACAAAGGCTTGGTAGGAGACCCTTCTGACAACTACCCAGGTGTTGCAGGAATTGGCCCTAAAACCGCCGAAAAACTACTTGAGGAATACGGCAGTTTTGAAAATATATATAAGAATCTGGATAAAATTCCTCAAAATATTTCCAAAAAGCTTCGCCAAGATAAACAAAAAGCAGAACTTTCTTACAAATTAGCAACCATAGTCAGAGACGCACCAGTTAAGCTGAATTTAGAAGCTTGTTCTAAATGGGATATAGACAGCCCAAATGTTTTAAAAGTATTTAAAAGTTTGGGATTCAAAACCTTAACCGACAGGGTTAAAAAACTACAAAAACAAATGGACGAGGAAAAACAGGGGAGTTTATTCGAATGAAAGTAGCGCTTGTTCATGATTATATTAAGGAATACGGGGGAGCAGAGAGGGTATTAAAAACACTTACTCAATTATACCCAAAAGCGCCTATTTATACGGCATTTTGTGTTAATAACTCATCGGCAGGACGAGAGTTTAAAAACAAAAAGATTATTCAAAGTTGGTTTTCTCCTATATTGAAATTGGGAAAACTTTACAGCCCCCTTCGTTTTTTGATTCCTTCAATTTGGGGAGGTTTTGACCTTTCGGGATACGATCTGGTTATAACCTCATCCAGCTGGTATGTGACCAGGGGTTTTAAAATAGGACCCAAAACTAAAGTTATTGATTACTGTCATACGCCTCCGAGGTGGCTATATGGGTATCAAACAAGCGTTGGTTTTAACCGATATTGGCCGGTTAAAATCTACTCCGTAATTGTTGGACATTTTATAAGAATGTTTGATTTTACCTCTGCCCAAGTTCCAAACCGCAAAAAAAACAATATTAGGGCAGGTGTGGATGTTTTTGTTGCCAACTCGAAAAATGTTGCAGACAGGATTGAGAAATTTTACAGAAGGGATTCCGTCGTTGTTTACCCCCCGGTTGATGTGTCCGCAATAATCAAGGCAACCAATGATCTTAAAAAAGAGAATTATTACTTAATTGTTTCCAGGTTGGTAGGCGCAAAGGGGATTGAAGAGGCAGCCAAAGCGGCTAAAAAAGCCGGTTTTAACCTGAAAATAGTCGGGGAAGCACACGGATATTCTGATGTGGAAAGAAAACTTAAAAATCTGACAGGAAAAAATATCCAACTTTTAGGGCGGGTGGATGACGATACTTTGTATAAACTCTACGCAAAAGCCAAAGGATTTATAGCACTAGCCAGAGATGAGGATTTTGGCATAACCGTTGTTGAAGCTCAGGCTGCAGGAACCCCGGTTATTGCCTTTAGGGGCGGAGGGTTTTTGGAAAGTGTCGTTGAGGGTAAGACGGGGATATTTATCGATAATACCAATGAAAAAAGCATTGCTAAGGCAGTTTCTAAATTTGAAAAGATGAAGTGGGATAAAAGTACCTTGCGGCAAAATGCACAAAAATTCTCAAAGGAATTATTCAAAAAGGAATTTCTTAAGTTAACAACAGTCTAAATTTCTTTTGCGACTGGACTTAAAAGACTAAATAATCCTACAATGAAGCGTAAATGAAATCATTTTTACGGTTTTTGCATATTTCCTCAAAAGTTATTCCTCCTTTTGTCCGCCTCACCATTTATAGAAAGAATTCCGATTCTGAAAAGTATAAAAAAGCGGCCGCAGATATAAGGTTAGCTTTTCAAGATTTAGGCGCAACGTTTATTAAACTAGGACAGCTTTTGAGCGCCAGACCAGATATCGTTGGACCACAGTTGGCTGATGAACTGAGAAATCTTCTGGATAAACAGAATCCTATATCTTTTGATACGGTCAAACACACAATTAAGGAAGAGTTGGAGTCTGATATACCGGATATTTTTGCTTCTTTTGAAAAAGAACCAGTTTCTACCGCATCAATAGGGCAGGTACATCGGGCAAAGCTTAAAAACAACAATATCGTTGCAGTCAAGGTACAAAGGGAAGGTTTGGTTTTTTCAATCAAGCGTGACTTAAAACTTTTTGGGAAAGTGGCTAAAGTTATGGATTCGCTTCTGCCTTCAAAGGGAATCAGTTTCAGCTACATCTATAAAGAGTTTTCAGAGTGGATAAATAATGAGCTGGATTTCAAGGTAGAAGCCAAAAGATCTGAGAAATTCGCAGAGAATCTTGGGGATATTGACGGAATTAAGATCCCCAAAGTCTATTGGAAGTACACCACACAAAAAATTATGGTGACTGAGTTTTTGGATGGAATAACAATTAATGGGATCCTCAGAGAGCAAAAAGAACAGCGTGCAGAATCAGTTTATGAGCTTAAGGGCTTTTCAAATCTGAATTTTGACCTGATGATTAGGAATATTATTGATGCTTTGGTAAAGCAGATATTTGTTGATAAATTTTTCCATGGGGATTTGCATCCTGCTAATCTGATAGCACTCGGTGGTGGAAAAGTAGCCTTGGTTGATTTTGGTATCGTTGGTAGCCTAAATGACACCGAACATACCCAGATTTTGTTAACTCTTCTAGCCTTAATAGAAAACGATCCGAAAGCGCTGGTCAAATTAATGTTGTCATTTTCGACAAGGAACATATCAGCAGAGCAAAAGGCACACCTTGAACAGGAATTTTCCAGACAGCTTCACAGAATACATGGTGGGGAAGCGGAAAGTGCCAGTATAAGCCACTTTGTAAGCTCGCTTTTGTCCGTAGGAAGACAGTATGATATTTTTTGGACTTCGGGACTGATTTTAGCTGCTAAAACACTTTCACAGGTAGATTCAATTGCGATAAAATTCGGACTCAAGGATTCTGTAATTGACTTAATCAAACCTGGAATTGACAAATATATTGATAGATCTTTTTCGGCTAAATTTTCTAAGGAATCTATTTTTAAAATAGCCTTAGGTTTGGTCGAAGCAGGAAAAAGACTCCCGGAAACTATTTCAGACCTAGAAAAAGTTCTGCACGAGGGTTTAGCACTAAATCTAAACGATGAACAAATTTCCTCCCGAAAGTCGATAAAAAGTTATCTTAAACCAATTCTATTGTTAGCAATCGCGGCGACAATATCTTTGGTCATAGTTAATATACCGTTGATTAAGAATTCCGATTTTCAGCTTGTGTGGACTCTATTTATTCCGTTGATTATCTATTTTATTTTGAGTAAAATAGTCTGACACTATAGGGGAGGTGATATGGATGGCCAGTAAAAAGAAAGAAGAAAGTTTACTTGAGCGCACAATGGTACTTGGATCCAGCTTGGTATATCTCGGCAAGGGTGCTGGGGAGGATTTGGTTAAGGAATTAGAAAAGAGAAATTTGCTTAAGGGGAAAGAGGGAAAACAACTCGCAACAAAATTAAGGTCTAAAGTATCCTCTCAAAGAGAAGCAGCAAAAAATAGGGTATTAAAAGAGCTTAAGTCAGTTATTGGTGAGTTGGGAATAGCAACGAAACAGGATATAAAAAATCTGCAAAAAAAGACCACAAAAAGCTCTAAAAAATAAGTAAATACGATTAAATATTAAGAAGTATGCCTGCTTTTTAATTCATTATTTATACCTGGCCATTTCGTGTATACTGTGCCTATGCCGGAATTACCTGAAGTCGAATCGATCAAACTACAACTGCAAAAATATTTAATTGGACACAAGATTGTTAATGTTAAGATAAACTATGCAAAAATTTTCGAAGGCAATAAAAAAGATATTATTGGAGCAAAAATTAAAGCCATAAGAAGGTTTGCCAAAGTTCTTTCGTTGGATCTGGATAACGGAAACTCCTTGGTTATTCAAATTAAGCTTACCGGCCAACTTATCTACAGAGGTCCTAATTTAAGCCAAAGTCCCCAATTATCAGAAAAGATTACCGGAGGTCTGGGGGGCAAGCACACCCATGTTATTTTTAAACTCGACCGTGGAGGTATTTTGTATTACAACGATGTTAGAAAATTCGGAAGAATTAGGCTAGTTGAGACGGATAAAGTTGTCCAAAAGGGTTTGGTGGGAAAACTCGGTCCCGAACCACCCGTTGGCAAAAGTGACAATCGGACTTTAACTTTGGAAAAGTTCGGTGAAATTCTATTCAAAACCAAAAGAGCTATAAAAATTGTTTTGATGGACCAGGAAAAAATTGGGGGAGTGGGAAACATCTATGCAAACGATGCACTCTGGCTGGCCAAGGTTAAACCTCAGAGAAAAGCTTCAAGCTTGAGCAAAAAAGAACAGAAGGATCTCTATGATGCCATTATACAAGTACTTAAAAAGGGTATAGAGCAGGGGGGTGCCAGCGAGATTGCTTTTGTAACTCCCGATGGAAGCGAGGGTGGTTACCAAAACCACACTTTGGTTTATGACAAAGAAGGAGAAACCTGTAAAAGAGATAAGGGAAAAATCAAAAAAATCAAACTGGGTGGACGGGGTACTTACTACTGTCCTGTTTGTCAGAAATAATGATTTCAAAACTGCAACTAATCGATTACAGGAATTTCAAAAAGAAGCTTTTTGAGTTTTCCCAGGATGTGAGTGTAATTATTGGCCCGAATGCCTCAGGAAAAACAAATTTATTGGAAAGTATTTATTTGATTTCTTCGGGTAAGAGTTTTAAGGCCAGGATAGAAGAGGAAATGGTCAACTACCAGGCCGACCTGGCAAGGATAGCCGCCAAAAGCGACGAGAATAAACTGGAGGTGGTTCTAACCAGAGGGCTTTTAGATGTTGGAAACGGAAAACCGCAAAAAGTTAGACGTAAAAAGCTAATGGTCAACGGGGTTCCCAGAAGGCTGGTGGATTTTGCAGGGGACCTAAAAGCTGTGATTTTTGGACCTTGGGATATGGATTTTGTTACCGAATCGCCCTCACTCCGCAGGCGTTTTTTGGACTCGGTAATTTCTCAAGTTGACAGGGAATACCGCAGGGCCTCGCTTTCCTATGACAAAAGCCTAAGGCAGCGCAACAAGCTTTTGCTTCGCATCAGGGAGGAAGGTCTTTCCCGGAACCAACTTGCATTTTGGGACAGAATGCTTGTCAAAAACGGTGATTATATTTCAAATATGCGAGAAGAATTTATAGATTTTGTAAATAAACAAGATCCGCTAAACACAATGGTTTTTAACCTTTATTATGATAAAAGTGCAATCAGTCCGACCCGTCTGGAGCAGTATGCGGATGAAGAAATTGCTGCCGCGACTACGCTGGTAGGTCCACACAGAGACGATTTTATCTTTCGGATAAAAAACGCAAAAGCTACACCCAAAATCAGGGATTTGGACAGGTTTGGGTCACGCGGAGAACAGAGAATGGGTATTTTGTGGCTGAAGCTGGCTGAGCTTGCTTTTGTTGAGGAAAAATCAGCTGCACGGCCGACCCTTCTTTTGGATGATATATTTTCAGAATTGGATGAACAGCACAGAGATATAGTTATGAATCTTGCAAAAAAGCAGCAAACTATTATCACAACAGCTGATGAACACTTTTTGGAAGATTTTGAGAATTTGTACAAAATTTACCTAAAGTAGTAAGATATTAGGCATGGAAGATAAAGATAAAATGGTTGAAAGAAAATATATAGAGACAAATCCGTCAACTGGTAAAAAATATCGCAGAAGTATTTTGGTTCACCCAGGTAAGGGCGAAGAGGAGCTGGATGAAACTCTTGCTGATGGTACAGTCCTGCTGAAAGAAAAACCCCCCAAAGTTAAGAAAGTTCCGCAGGTGACCGACGAGATGTTAAAAGCCGCTGAAGAGCAACTCAAAAGAATGGGTTTGGAAGAGCCTCCCCAAAGATAAATTTACTGCTGTTTTACTATTCGAGTCAGGCTGTAAGTTACCAGAACCGCCAAAATCGTGACAAGAAGTGCATAAATTGCCAAAGAAATTAATCCGGAAGAGCCCCCAATAAGCGGCTGGATATAATTTTTAACTCCCTCGGTAATTAGGCTGTTCCAAGCTAAGGCTGCTACCAGGCCAAAGCCGCTGGTAACCAGTTGAAGTAGTTGGTTTAAAAACTGTTTTTTAAGTTCCTTTGCCTTTGCTGTAGCTTTTTTTGCTGCCATGTTTTTAATATATCATATTAATAATATTGTTTTACTGAAAGCTTTGATTTAAGATTTGTTTATGGCTGATTTTGATCCGGAATTACTCAAGAATCTCTTTAAGCCAATAAATGGTTTAGGGAAAAAAGAAATTGGGCAAGTTACCATAATAGGTGGATCAACACTTTTCCATGGTGCGCCTCTTCTTTCTTTAAAAGTGGCATCAAGAATTTGCGGCATGGTCTATTTTTCCTCTCCTGAGAAGTCCTTGGCTGAAGTAAGCGCAAGGATAAAATCATCTCTTTCCTCATTCATTTGGGTTCCTTTTTCCGAAGTGGGGGATTATATTAAAAAATCGGATGCTGTTCTTATTGGACCGGGCTTGATGCGCTATAAAAAAGAAAAGGACGGTATTACAAAAAATTTATTTGATAAAAGTTACAAACTAAGTGCGAAGGTATGCAAAAAACTTCTCTTATCCTATCCCGATAAAAGATGGGTAATAGACGCAGGAGCCCTGCAGGTTATTGACAAAAGTTGGATCCCCGAAGGCAGCGTTCTTACTCCGAATAGCCAAGAATACCAGCATCTTTTTGGTGATCTGCAAGTAAAACAAGCGGCAAAAAAACATAAATGTATTATTGTTTATAAGTCTCCAGTAGCTAAAGTTTGTGGCCAAAATAAATGTACTGACATAAAAAACGGTAATCCGGGTTTGATCAAGGGCGGCACCGGCGATGTCCAATCCGGTTTAACAGTTGCACTTTTGGCAAAAAACGATCCATTTTTGGCGGCAGCAGCGGCAACCTACATCACCAAGCTTGCAGCGGATAAACTATATAAAAAAGTGGGAACCAACTATAATGCAGATGATTTAGCCGATCAAGTTCCCGAAGAATTGTATAAATTGACAGAATAAATAAAATATTTACCGCAGCATATTGTAATTTCCGCATATTTTGCGATAATTGTTTTAAGAGTGTATAAACCCATTTTTACCATCTCCAATAAAATATTAACTAATGTTGGCCATATTGAGGCTGCAAAAGAGGTTATTGAAAATGCACCTTTGGTTCCTTCCTTTGAAAAACAGTTCCAATCGGATGCAATAGTGCGTACTATTTATCACGGCACCCACATCGAAGGAAATGACCTTACTCTTACCCAGACAAAAAAGGTTTTGGAAGGCGAAGCTGTTACGGCAAGGGCCCGTGATATCCAGGAGGTTATAAATTACCGAAATGTAATGGAGCTTTTGGATGATATATCAAGTAAAAGGGGAGGATATGACCCTGAAATGCTCAAAGAGATCCATAGTTTAACAACCTATAAAATTATTCCCGAAGAAAAAATAGGAGTCTTCAGGCAAAGCCAGGTCGTGATCAAAGAAGAGGGAAGCGGAAAGGTTATATTCTCCCCGCCGCCTTTTGTAGAAGTACCATATTTAATTGAAGATTTTTTTGAGTGGTTGAATTCCGTTAAATCCGAAGAAATACACCCGATGATCAAAGCAGGTATTGCCCATTATATTTTGGTGGCAATTCACCCTTTTGTTGAAGGAAACGGCCGAACTGCCCGCTCATTTGCAACACTAATAACCTTAAGGGAGGGATACGATATTAAAAGATTTTTTTCTCTGGAGGAGCATTTTGATGACGACCCAGCTTCTTATTACCAGGCTTTTTCAATAGTTGATAAACAATCCCAAAACCTCGGTCAGCGGGATCTTACTCCTTGGCTCGAATATTTTACCCAGGTTGTAGCTGTTGAGCTCGGCAAGATCAAGGATAAAGTCAGAAAACTCTCGGTTGATACCAGATTAAAGCTAAAGATAGGGCAGCAGATTTCCTTAACCGAAAGACAGGTCAGGCTGGTTGAATATTTGTCGGATCAAGGCTCCGGAACGATGCAGGAGCTAAAAGGAGTTTTGTCGATGGTTTCGGAGGATACGGTTTTAAGGGATCTAACTGATATGATTAATAAGGGTATAATAAAAAAAGAGGGAAGCACCAAAGCAGCCAGGTATATTTTGGGAACAAAATAGGCTATTTTTAACAAATAAATATGTCGCCAACAGATCCGCAATTCTTATACATGATGTTAATTTTACCAACTCTTTTTGGTCTCACTCTGGTTGGCGAGGGTCTTAACAAGGTAGTACACGAGGAAAATACGGGAGTTATAAGTATTATTTTCGGACTAATTTTTATTATGGCGGTACTTTTTTCCTATTACTTTTTTACCACATATATGGCCTAAACATGTATAATAGTTAACCATGCATTTCGATGAATTTATCAAATACCTGCAACAATTAGAAGATACATCCTCCAGAAATAGGATTACCGAGATTCTGGCTGAACTACTGAAGAAATCATCCTTAGACGAAATAGACAAAGTTGTTTTTTTGGCATTAGGGAAAGTAGCTCCGGGGTATGAATCGGTTGTTTTTAATATGGCTGACAAAATGGTGGTCAGAGCAGTTGCACAGGCTTTCGACAAACAAATAAGCCAAGTAAACGATTTATACAAAAAGAAAGGGGATGTTGGTGAGGCTGCCAGGGAACTTGCTCAAAAATCCAAAAGCGAAAAAGATTTTGGTGTTGGGGAAGTTTTTAATAAACTGGTTAAAATTGCCAAAGACGAAGGAAAGGGAAGCCAGGAAAGAAAAGTTGATAGCCTGGCGCATCTTCTTTCCAAGCTTTCAAGGGTCGGTGCAAAATACATTTGTAGGATTGTTTTAGGAAGACTCAGACTTGGTTTTTCCGAAAAAACCGTAATAGATGCGATTTCCTGGATGGTAACAGGGGATAAATCCAAATCAAATACACTTGATAGAGCATATCAAGTAATGCCCAATGTGGGACTTTTGGCCAAAAATGTCAAGAAATCGGGCGTAGAAGAAGGCGTTAAAAGAATTAAGCCGAAGGTGGGTATACCGGTTTTGCCAATGCTGGCTCAGCGCCTTAAAAGCCCGGAAGATATGATTAAAAAAATGGGTAAGGTTTCGGTTGAATCCAAGCTGGACGGGCTTAGAATAATGATCCATTTTTCCTCAGGCAAGAATGGTTTTGTCAAAGCCTATACCCGTAACCTGAATGAGAACTCCTGGATGTTTCCTGAACTTAAAAATATGGGCAAATTCATTTCTGCCAATAGCGTAATTTTAGACAGTGAGGCTGTTGGACTTGATGAAGATACCAAAAAACAAGCAAACTTTCAGGCTACGATGACCAGAAGACGCAAGCATGATATAGAACAAACCCTTAAAAAAATCGGAATAGAATTTTTCGTTTTTGATATTTTATCCCTTGATGGGGAAAATCTGATGCAGCTTCCTTATCACAAAAGAAGAGAAATTCTTGAAAAGACGGTAAGAGAGGGGGGTCTCTTTAGGCTGGTTGACGCACACACCACTCAAGTTCCCGAAGATATTTCCGATCTATATAAACAAAAGATAAAACAAGGGTATGAGGGGGTTTTGGTTAAAAAATATGACAGTCGTTATATTCCTGGTAGGACAGGATGGCGCTGGGTAAAAATGAAACAAGTTGAAGAGGCAAAAGCAAAACTTTCGGACACTATAGACGCCGTAGTTATGGGTTACACAGCAGGCAAGGGAAAGAGAACCAGCTTTGGGGTAGGGCAGTTTTTGGTTGGGATAGTTGACCAAGACAAAATAAAAACAACAACAAAAATCGGCACAGGCCTAACGGACAAACAGTTTAAGGAACTTAAAAAAAGGCTTGATAAAATTCAGGTGCAAAAAAAGCCTAAAGAATATGAGGTTACCAAAAATTATATTCCTGATTATTGGGTTAAACCCGAGCTTGTTGTTGAGATTGCGGCAGATGAGATAACCAAAAGCCCAAGCCATACTGCAGGCTTGGCACTGCGTTTTCCTAGGCTGATACGCTTTAGGGATGACAAAGGTCCTGAAGAGGCAACCACCTTAAAAGAGCTGAAAAATCTAAATGATATGCAAAAATAAGCCAAGTGTGTTATAAATAACCACTCTTTAAAGGTATTATGCAACTGGTTTGTGATTTACATATTCATTCCAGGTTCTCCCGAGCTGTTTCTTCTAGTATGAATATCCCCACGATTGCTAAATGGGCTAAGAAAAAAGGTATAGATATTGTGGGAAGCGGTGATTGGACACATCCGCTATGGTTCAGGGAGCTTCAAGCAAATTTGTACGAAGATTCAAACGGGCTTTATAAAGTTAATAGTGAGGGTGACGATTCGGTGTTTGTTGTTTTATCAACGGAAATAAGCTCAATTTATTCCCAATACGACAAAACTCGAAAAGTTCATACCCTGATATTATCTCCCAACTTAAAAACCTGTGAAGAAATAAATAAAAAGCTTAACTTAAGAGGAATTAACTTGCTTTCTGACGGAAGACCAATAGTTAAGCTTTCCGCAAGGGAGATAGCAGAAATAGCTTTTGAGGTAAATCAGGATTGTATGGTTATACCTGCCCACATCTGGACTCCACACTTTTCAATGTTTGGAGCAGTTTCAGGCTTTGATTCGATCGAAGATTGTTTCGCGGAATTTACTAATAATATTCATGCGATAGAAACAGGACTTTCCAGCGACCCAGCCATGAATTGGAAGATCGAGGAGCTGGAAAAACGTTCGATTATCTCCTCCTCCGATGCACACTCGCCGGCGAAATTGGGAAGAGAAGCAACCGTAATACAGACTGACCAATCTCCATCCTACGCTATTCTTAAAAAAGCAATAGAAAACCCCAGTGAGTCATGCAAAATCGAATACACAATAGAATTTTATCCGGAGGAGGGAAAGTACCATTTTACAGGCCATCGTAAATGTAATGTTTTTTATTCACCCCGCCAGGCAAGAAAGTTTGGATATTTGTGCCCGGTTTGCGGCAAACCTCTAACAATAGGTGTTGCCAGCAGGGTAGAACAGCTGGGAAAAATTAATACTGAGGTTGAAACTAAGGTTGATGCAAACGGGCTGCGTTGGATGATTGATAAAAGAGGTTTAAAACCACCCTATACAATGATAGTTCCGCTTCAAACTATTATTGCTCAAGCTTTTGGTATGGGTAGTGCAAGCAAAAAAGTTACCAACGAATACGAAAAGCTAACCTCAAGGCTTGGAAGTGAGTTTGATATTTTACTTAGAACCCCCTTGGATTCTATAAGCGAAGTATCCGGAGACAGAGTGGCAGAGGCCATCAAAAGAGCTCGCTGCGGGGATATCTATATCAAGCCCGGATATGATGGAGTTTTCGGAGAGGTTAGTGTTTTTAAAAATCCCCAGAAGGAAGAATTTGAAACCATGGTTAACCAAGGACAGTTGTTCTGACCAACTTGACAGCAAAGCCTGTTTCTGAAATCATGAAAATAGAACGGAGGTGATTAGAGATGGCAGCAGCTTCATCAGGAACCGGTTTGAAGAAAAACATAGCAGGAGCACTAGCTTATGTTTTGGGTCCAATAACCGGTATTGTATTTTTAGTAGTTGAAAAAGATCCTTTTGTACGTTTCCACGCAATGCAGTCGATTGTTGTATTTATCTTTTTCCCTGTGTTGCAGATAATTTTACCTTTTACCATAATCCTATTACCTTTAGTTCCGATAATAGTGATTATTGAATTCGTTCTCTGGCTTTTACTTATTTATAAAGCTTGGCAGGGGGATGAATGGGAGGTACCTGTTTTAGGCAAAATTGCTAGAAACTTGATTAAAAAGGCCTAAAACTCCTGGTTTATAGCAATGGAAGTAAGGGAAAAAATGCTCTGGGAGATTGAGCATAAATATGGCTTGAAAGCTCCCAGAGTTTTTGTTGCAATGAAAGATATCCCTAGGGAAAAATTCATTCCCCAAGGCCTTTCCCATTTGGCCTATAAAGATATGGCCATTGCCATAGGTTGGGGTCAAACGATATCTCAACCCTACACTGTTGCTTTTATGACTAGCCTTATTTTGGATGTGGACAGAAAGAGAGTTCTTGAAATAGGTACAGGTTCGGGATACCAGGCCGCAGTTTTATCCAAACTTTTTGAAAAAGTTTACAGTGTCGAGATAATCAAACCTCTAGCTGATTCTGCTGAAAAAACACTTCAAGATCTGGGTTTTGCCAATATTTATATAAAAAAAGGAAGCGGTGAGGCAGGATGGAAAGAAAATGCTCCCTATAACGCAATAGTAGTAACAGCCGGGTTAAAAGCTGTACCCCAGGCTTTATTAGGGCAGCTGGTAGACGGCGGAGTTTTGTTGGCCCCGGTAGGTAAGGGAGCGGATAAGGCTATGACCCGTTTTATAAAAAAGAAAAATGAATTCGAGAAGGAAGAGTTCGGCAGCTTTGCCTTTGTACCGTTTATTCGGGAAAACTAAACAAAATTTGTTGTCTGGTGATACAATACGGGAAATGTTAGAGAGAAACGAAGGTGAGATTAAAATCCAGCCTATAAGATCCGAGAAGGGAAGGACAGCTATGATAGTAGGCGCTGATATACTGCTTGTCGGAGGTCTTATCGGTTCCTTTTGGGGCGGACCTGGAGTTTTTGCTGCTACTTCACTGGTAGGTCTAGGTATGATCTGGCACGGATTAAAGAGCCAGGATATTCAACAGGTTTCTATTGAGAAAGAACAGCTACGACAGGCAGATTAACTTCTCTATATAAAATTAAGGTAAAATAATAGTATGAATTTAATAGTTGGTTTGGGTAACCCCGGAAATCAGTATATAAACAATCGTCACAATGTAGGCCATATGTTTGCTGATTATTTAAAAACTCTTAGACTTCCTGACAATATTAGGGTTATTAAGACCAATACTTTTATGAATAATTCAGGAGAATTTGTGATTAAATATTATATTCATTCTAGCTTAATAATACCTAATTTATGGGTATTATATGATGATTTAGATATACCTCTGGGAAGTTTTAAAATTCAAAAAGGTAAGGGCCCGAAACTACACAAAGGGATTATTTCAATTGACGAAAAACTGGGAGATGATAGTTATTGGCATGTAAGAATAGGGGTTGATAACAGACCCAAAGATCAGAAAATTTCCGGCGAAGAGTATGTTTTGGATGATTTTACAAAAGATGAAATGAGCATTGTTAACCAGGTAATCAAAAAAGCAGCCAAGAAGCTTTTGGAAAAAATAAAAAATGGCTAGAAAAAGTGGATTTAAACCTGTCTCTTTTGATTTAAAAAGGTTTAGAAGCGACGAAGATAAGTACATTTCCTACGAATTCCAAAAATACGGGTACGAACTTGCAAAAGAGTTGGGTGATCTTAAAAACGTTTCTTTGTACATCAAACTAGCCAAAGAAACTCCTCGGGGCTACCTCGAAGCTGCACGGAATTTTATCAAGGATGCAACCCACGTTAAAAGCAGACCCCGCCTGTTTATGTGGAAGCTTACCCAGATTAAGAAAGAAAAAACAAGCAAAAAACCCGGCAAAAAATAAGCTTCACTTTTGGGTTTGTTATAAAATCAGGATATGCGGTTCGCAGATGTCTACAGACTTACTAAAAAAATTCCTGAAGGAAAGGTGGCAACCTATGGCGATATTGCAAGGGCGCTCGGAACTACGGATGCCCGGAAAGTAGGCTGGGCTCTTCATGTAAACCGTGATCCACAAGTTCCTTGTCATAGGGTGGTAGCCAAAAACGGCAGGCTCGCTCCCAATTTCGCCTTCAACGGAGCCGAGGAACAAAGACTGCGCCTGAAGGCAGACGGTGTGGTATTCACAGACGATATGCATGTGGATATGAAATTGTGTCATAATAAAAAAGGGTTTGATGATAAAAAAAATCGTTTTTAATTACCTTTTTTTAATTTTTGCATTCTTCACAGTAGTTTCTTTATTCAGGGGCTGGTTTAGTCTCTCTTATGTGGCTCTTTGGTTTGGGGGAATAGTTGGGGGAGTTTTGCCTGATCTGGATCAGTTTATCTATATTTTTTACCTAAGACCTTATGAACTTTCTTCACAAAGAGTTATTTACATGCTCAAAAACAAAAAGTTTTTCGGTGCGATAAGGCTGGCTTTTTTGACTAGAGCGGAACGAAGCAAGCTCATCTTCCACAGCGTCTTATTTCAAATGGTGTTTTTGGTCCTGACATTTTTTGTTTTAACCTCATCAGGAAGTATTTTCGGCAGGGGGTTGGTTCTGGGTTTCAGCCTGCATCTTTTTTCGGATCAAATAAATGATCTTAGAAACAAAGGGACCATACAGAGCTGGTTTGGGGGAACGAATATGACCTTAAGTGAAAACAAGCGATTTTATTATATTTTGGCGGTTATTGTAGTTATTTGTATATTGGGACTGTTTTTTTAACCGCTTATTGACTTATCCGCATGCCTACGGGTATAGTAAAGAGCAATTATGGCGACGATAAATATTACCGATAAAGATTTTGACGAAAAGGTTTTAAAATCTAAAACTTCTGTTTTGGTCGACTTCTGGGCAGCCTGGTGTGTTCCTTGCAGGATGGCTGAGCCGGTACTTGAGGAACTTTCCGGCACTTACGAAGGAAAGTTGGTTATTGCTAAGCTTAATGTTGACGAAAATCAGGTAAGCCCCAACAAATATGGGGTAAGCGGTATTCCCACAACGATACTTTTCAAAGACGGAAAAGAAGTGGGGAGACAGGTAGGTTTTGCAGGAAAACAAGGTTTTGAAGATTTAATTAAAAAAGGAATTTAGCCTAGATAATAAAATTATATCTAAAGCTATAAGAAAGGTGGTGATAACTTTGGATCCAAACGCACAAAATCCAGCTGATCAGAACCCGACACCAGGAGTACAAACTCCTACGGCCGAGGTTCCTCAGACACCGGTTCAGGAGCCGACGCCGGCCCCAGTTGAACCGACAACACAGCCGGAACCGGTAACACCGACTGATCCGTCGGCACCCGTTACTCCGACTCCTACAGTGGAGCCAGAGCAAATAAATCCGACAACACCCAGTGAAACACCAGTTGCCGATGATACGGGAGAAAATCCGGGAGGTACACCTCCGGCTACACCCGCAGCCTAAAAATGACAGAAATTTTTAGCGAAAAGCCTGAAAGTGGCCAGCCTTGGGACGTAATAATAATAGGTTCCGGGCCTGCCGCTTTTTCGGCTGCTATATACACAACCAGAGGAGCAGCGTCAACCTTGATTTTCGGTGGAGAAGTCTGGGGAGGTCAGTTGATGCTAACCACAATGGTTGATAATTTTCCCGGCTTTCCGGAAGGGATAATGGGACCGGATCTGATGGAAAAGTTTAAACAACAGGTTGTTCGTTTCGGTGCCGAATTCGTGGCTAAAAACGTTCAAAAAGTAGATTTTTCTCAAAGACCGTTTAAAGTCTGGGTTGAGGATCAACAATACAGTGCAAAATCAGTCCTTATTTCAACCGGAGCCTATACACTCTGGCTGGGAGTTGAAGGAGAAAAAGAGCTAATCGGAAGGGGTGTTTCCTCCTGCGCTCCCTGTGATGCGCCATTTTTCAGGGATAAAACTGCAGCTGTCGTCGGCGGAGGAGATTCCGCTATGGAGGAAGCGTGGGTACTTAGTAAGTACGCTACCAAAGTTACAATTATTCACAGGAGGGACGCTTTCAGGGCCTCAGAGGCAATGCAGAAAAAGGTATTGGAAAACCCTAAAATCGAGGTTTTATGGAATACCGAAGTTGTTAAAGTACTCGGACAACAAAAAGTCACCGGCCTCAAACTTCTAAACAATCAAACCAAAAAAGAGTCAGAATTCTCTGTTGACGGTGTTTTTGTAGCCATTGGTCATAAGCCCTCCAGCGATATCTTCAAAGGACAAATCGATATGGATGAAAAAGGGTTTATAAAAATTGCCGACTATTTGACCAAAACAAATGTTGACGGTGTTTTTGTAGCAGGAGATGTGGCTGACCCGCGTTACAAACAAGCAGTTACTGCAGCAGGAAAAGGTGCTGCCGCGGCTTTGGACATCCTCAAATATCTGGACGAAAATTAAGCCCAAACATTGACAAGCAAGCCAATTGTGAGTATAAATTTATCTTTACGGCAAAAAAATGGTAGAAGAAAAAACAACCAAGACCAAGAATAAGTCTCAAAAAAGTTTTTTTGAAAAAGTTGGCCCATTTTTTATTATTCTTTTAGTTCTTATGGCCTTTGCAGTAGGAGTAATGTGGCAAAAGATCTCCAATCTGGAAAAGGATGCTACTTCAGGAACAGGTACAACCGCCGCAGCAACAACATCGACTTTGGATGTAACCCATCTGAAACAATATGCAAAAGATTTTAAGCTAAATACCAAAGATTTTAACAAATGTCTTGATGACGGAAAATACACACAAGCTGTAAAAGATGATCTTGCCTACGGAGAACAGCTGGGAGTAAACGGAACACCTTCCTTTTTTATAAATGGCCACCTGATGGTTGGAGCGCTTCCTTATGACTCTTTCAGAAATGTTTTTGATTTTATTTTAAATGGTGGAGATTTCTCAAAACCCACAGATGCAATAGCACCTTTGGTAGACGGTGACCCCAACAATGGGGAAATAGCTGTTGATACAGTTGATATTAACCTCGGTGATTCTCCTAAAGACGGAAATGATGATGCGGCTATTACAGTTGTTGACTTTTCTGATTTCCAGTGCCCCTATTGCGCAAGCTTTGCCAATCAAACCTACCCTCAGATTAAAAGCGATTATATAGACAACGGTAAAGTTAGGTTTGTTTTCAAGGAATTACCTCTGGATTTCCACCCTTACGCTCAAAAAGCAGCCGAAGCAGCCTTGTGTGCCAGAGATCAGGGTAAATATCTTGAATACGCAGCCAAGCTTTTCTCAGTTAACTCCGGAAGCTAAACCTTCTTTAGGCTCTCGATAATTTTATACAAAACTACAGCAGCAGAACCCCAGACGTTGAAGGAGCGGTTGATTCCAAACATCGGAAGCTCAACCACAACATCTGCCCTTTCTAAAACTTCAGGGGATACTCCTTCTGTTTCATTTCCTACAACCACTGCAACAGGGAATTTTGGAGAAAAGTCCGAATAGTCGGTTGAATTCGGATTCTGCTCAACTGCTACTATAGTTACGCCCTTTTGTTTAAGCTCATCGATAACTTCGGCAGCGGAATCTACTTTTTCCCAGGGAACCCACTCTTCTGTGCCTACGGCAGCTTTGTGGATCCGGGAAGAAGGGGGATATTCTACTTCTCCGCAGATAAATACTTT
>Ga0210077_1000283_pt1 | contig 21143 bp, 17 predicted proteins | sample RushMan_CattailN_5_FD_185556 | JGI IMG/M metagenome (GOLD analysis project Ga0210077, IMG submission 185556) | Wetland microbial communities from San Francisco Bay, California, USA, that impact long-term carbon sequestration -... | ecosystem: Environmental > Aquatic > Marine > Wetlands ... | reverse complement strand
CTTCAGGTAATGGTTGCAACGGCCACAGAGATCCACCCGAAGCCCTTCTTCTTTTTCGGCCCGCAAATACACCAGTTCTTCCCGATTGTCGTTTTCACAAAACGGGCATCGAAGGCGCTGGTAGGGCCAGGCAGCTTCACACAGCGAGCAGTGAAGCCTTCTTTTGCCTCCCTCTCCGGAAAGGTCGGCCAGCCTGGGCATCGCGCCGCAGACCGGGCAATGGCCGTAATGCCATTGACTTAAATCCAACTGCTTGAGAACCGCTTGCGCGATGGCGATAAGCGCCGGTCTCAAGGACAATCGAAGGAGCAATCCCAGGACCGGCGAATCGATGTTTAATGCTTTCGCTGAAGTCTCAATGGCCTTAACATCGGATGCCAGAACGGCCTTTATGAGTACAGGAGCCCCGTTTTCCATTTTCGTTATGGCGTTTAGAAGGCCTTTTTCCTGTTGACATCCGTCTGCCCGTCTTTTGACCAATTCCACCAGGCGTTTATACAGGGCCGCTATATTTTCCCAGTCAAGGGTCAAATCCCGGGGCGTCAAAAAAGATTGCCCTTGTTTCCATGCTTCGAGCCTATCCAATGAATCGATTTTCAGATCGGGATTCATTTCGAGCAGATGATTTTCCTTAGGCCCGTTGTCCCGAACCGTCTCGGCCAAAAGATTCCCACCCACTGAATAACCTCGGTATAAGCAGGATTGCGCGCACTGATGGTCTTTACTTTTGAAGCAATGATTTCCAGGCTGTCGGGTATCGATTTCAAAGGCCTCCCCTTCTTTTTTAAAAAAAAACCAACGTCATAGTAAGGTCGGGGGTTCCGGATTTCCGGAACCCCCGATTATCGCTTATATCTCCATGGGCTTATACTTGATAAAATCGTCCACGATCAAAAACAGCGATCGAACATCTTTTTCGTCCTCGATGTGGGCCTTGGGTCCGAATTTCTTTTTGGCTTCAGCCAGTCGTTCTTTGGCGAGTTTTTTGATATCCGCCTCTTCACCAAAATTGAGGGCCCCGGTAGAACAGGCTTTGACGCAGGCCGGCAACAGCCCGGCGGCGACACGGTCGTGGCACATGTGGCACTTGACCAGTTGCTTCTGATCACTGCTCCAGTTGGGGACACTCCATGGGCATGCCTGTTTGATGGCTTTGGAGGCTCGTTCAAGTCCCTTGGTCTTTTCCGTATAAAGAACCGCTCCAAATTCATTCACAACAATGGCGTCTTTCAGGATCTGATCCGCCTTCTTCTTGCACGGCGGCGCCAGGCAATGACGGCATGCGTCACTGAAGAAATACCAGACCATGGAATTTTTTGGGGATGGATATTCGGCAAAACGCACCAGACGATACGTGTTGCCGTTCAGATCCAGTGGATTCTGATAGCTGCCGTACTGTTTGGTTTTATCGGCAGGTAGTTCGTTCCATGCCTTGCAGGCGATTTGACAACCGCGGCAGGCAGTACAACGGGTCGTATCTATAAGAAAAAATTTACCAGCCATGGTTTACGCCCTCCTTTTCCCGAGTTTTTCCACGTTGACCATAAAGGCTTTGGTCTCCGGGATTCTAGTGTTGGGGTCACCGGTGGATGATGTCAGAAGGTTGGCCGAATCACCCCCATCCTTTGGATAGACCCATCCGAAACACCAGGGGAGCCCCACTTCATGAACCGTAAGGCCTTGAATGGCCATGGGTTTGAAGCGGCCGGTCACCATGGCTACGGCCTCCACCTTTCCCCGGGCCGAGGAGACTTTACACATGTCCCCATTCTTGATTCCTCTGAGCTTTGCCAGCTCATGGCTCATCTCAACAAAAAGCTGCGGTTGCGTTTCCAGCAGCCAGGGCTGCCAGCGGGTCAACACACCGGTCTGCCAGTGCTCTGTGACCCTGTAAGTCGTGCCGACAAAGGGGAATCGTGGATCGCAGGAATAATGTTCATCTGCTTCCGTGCCGTAAACCGGTGCCACAGGATTCATGCGCTGTCCGGACATCAAATTTTTGGGTACCGGGCATTCCAGAGGTTCATAGTGTTCGGGGAAAGGCCCGTCCACCCGGCCGGGACCGAAGATCGACCCCACGCCGTCCGGTTTCATAATGAACGGACGCTTGGTCTTTTCCTTGTCGGACATGGGCGGCCAGCCACCGTCCGGAACATCTCCGATCCATTTGCCGCCCTTGTATTCCAGGATGTTTTTGTTGGGCGACCAGGGTTTGCCGTTGAGATCAACCGATGCCCGGTTGTAAAGGATGCGCCGGTTCACCGGCCAGCACCAGGACCATTCCGGATAAAGACCCATGCCGGTGGGATCTTTCTTCTCCCTGCGGGCCGCCATATTCCCTTTTTCGGTGTAAGATTGGCTATACAACCAGTTACCGGAACTGGTGGAACCGTCATCCAAAAGAAAAGCAAAGGACGGTACAAGGGTTCCCTTTTTAAACGACTTGCCCTTTATGGTCACGTCATTTTCAAAATAGCCGTTGATCAGCTTGGCAATGGCGTGAGGATCGTATTTTCCGTCCTTCACATAGTCCCATCTCAAGTTTTTGATGGGTTCCGGGAACTTGCCGCCGCCTTCATACAACGTACGGACTTTTTCAAATAGCTCGACCATGATGTCACCGTCGCCCTTTGGGCCGCGCGGCGGTTTGGCGGCTGCATAACGCCACTGCATCCAGCGTCCGGAGTTGGTGATGGACCCTTCTTTTTCCACACTGGTTAAGCAGGGGAGGAAAAAGACCTCGGTTTTGATCTCATCGGGTTTCATTCCCGGCCCCTTCCAGAACGAAGCGGTTTCATTGTCGAAAATGTTGATGTTGACCATCCAGTCCAGCTTGGCCAATGCCTGGCGAGTCTTATTGGAGTTGGCGCCGGAGCACGCGGGATTCTGACCCCATGCAAAGAAACCCTTGAAGTTTCCTTTGTACATTTCATCAAAGATATCCAGCCACGAATAGGTCTTGCCGTCGTCGATCTTGGGCATCCAGGAATAACCGAAATCGTTTTCCTTGGTGGCGGCCTCTCCGAACATGGATTTCAGAAAGCTGGCCATGTACTTGGGCTTGTTCTGCCACCAGTTGGCGGACAGCGGATCGTTTGTTTTGGGCGTATTCTTGGCATTGTAATCGGCCAGTGTCACAAGAGAGGCTGTGGGAGTGCCCAGATACCCCGGCCAGATATGAAACAGCAGGCAGTGATCCGTGGATCCTTGCACATTGGACTCTCCGCGGAGGGCGTTGACGCCGCCGCCGGGCCGTCCCATGTTGCCGAGCATCAACTGGATCATGGCCATCATGCGAATATTTTGAACGCCCACCGTATGCTGGGTCCAGCCCATGGCGTACATGATGGTGCCGGTTTTATCCACGGCGCCGGTTTTCGCATAGGTTTCATAAATCTTCATAAGTTCCGGTTCCGGCGTTCCGGTGATGGCGGATACGGTTTTGGGTGTGTAGCGAGAATAGTGTTTTTTCATGAGCTGGAAGACGCACCTACTATCTTTGAACGTTAAATCCCTTTTGGGTACGCCGTTTGCATCTTTTTCAAACGCCCAAAACGATTTGTCGTATTTCTTTTTCTTGGGGTCGTATCCGGAGAAAAGGCCGTCTTTAAAATCGTATTTCGGACCGACGATAAAGCTGGCATTGGTGTAATTGGCCGCATATTCCTCATGAAATTTGTTATTGGACAGGATGTAGTTCATCATCCCGCCAAGAAATGCGATGTCCGTTCCGGACCGTTCAGCAGCGTAAATGTCTGCTTTTGAAGAGGTTCGGGTGAATCGGGGGTCGACATTGATGAGGATGGCGCCTTTATCTTTGGCTTTATCCACCCACTTCATGGAGATGGGGTGGTTTTCCGCTGCATTGGACCCCATGATCAAAATGCAGTCGGAGTTACGGATGTCTATCCAGTGATTGGTCATAGCACCACGTCCGAACGACTCTGCCAGAGCCGCAACTGTGGCGCTGTGTCAGATACGGGCCTGATGTTCAATATATACGAGACCCATAGCGCGCATCATGCCCTGGAGCAGCCAGCACTCTTCGTTGTCCAGAGCTGCGGAACCCACATGAGCAATGCCGGTGGTCCGATTGACCACTTGGCCCTTGTCGTTTTTCTCCGTAAAGGTTGCGTCACGGGTTGCTTTAATTTTTTCTGCTATTCTTTTGATGGCCTCATCCCATTCGATTTCCTCCCACTCGTCGCTTTCAGGTGCTCGATAGAGGGGAAATCTTTTGCGGTTCTTGTTCACCGTCATCTGGTAGAGACCGGCTCCCTTGGCACACAAGGCCCCTTCGTTGATGGGATGGTCGGGATCGCCTTCGGTGCTGAGGAGTTTGCCGCTTTTTTTGGTGTGGACGATAATGCCACACCCAACTGCACAATATGGGCAGATGGTGGTGGTCTCTTTGGCTTTGAGGATCTTCAAGCCGGCGGCGTACGATGTTACCGGCATCAAGTCAAAGCCCAAGCACATGGCGGCTGCAGCGGCGCCCGCAGTGCCCGACCACTTGAGAAACTCCCGTCGTGTTATTGCCATACTCCCTCCTTTCAAAGAACGTTTATCCCGAAAACAGCCGGCCCTGAAATGCCACTACCAAGAAGAATAGCAACAATCTGAGGATTCGGTCAGTAAGACCGCGTACCGTCCGAAAATTCGGGCTCATCAATAAGACCTTTATAAAAACTTTGCCTTTTTCCTTAAAAAGACAATTTTTCAAGCAATTTTCTACAATCTAATTACAAATAGTCATTGACACTGAAAAATGAATGCCCAACTCATCCTAATTTTCAGATCATTTATGGCAAAACCCGCACATGATGGGACCGCTTTTTCGGCCCCATTCGATATAATTCTCATGACACCCGATACACTTTTTGTGAAACGCCGTCAGCAGGGGAATCGGAATTTCCTTTGTCATCTGTTTTTTGTGGCATCCGGAGCACTTGCTCCCTTTACCCTCATTCCTGTTGGAAAAAATATTAAAATCGTGATGGCAGACCCTGCATCGAATGGTGCTTTCGTGCAAATAATGATCAAACCTCACGGAAGGCTCATGACGCCTGCCGAATTCCCTGCTTTTGAGATTCATGATGCCTGAATCGGCTTTTTTATCCTGGGACCAAGCCGTTGATGTTGCCAAAAAGACAGCAATAATCAGACTGAAAAAAATATACCGATACTTCATGCGTATCTCCTCCGATGAAATGATGTACACGCTGAAAAAAAATAAGGAAAGGAAAGAGGTTTTGAGGCAGTTATAAAATGCGGTATTTCATCAAGGGGAATGGAATCCATTTTATCCATTCTGTCAACGTCCTTCTTCTGCCGAAATACGAAACCGTTACATGCTAAGCCATTCATAGCGAAGGGAATGCATCGACTTTGTGTTACAATGTATTATGTCACAATGTATTAGTATTTATTTAGCGATTTCAATATATTACGTGAAAAAATAAAAATCAAGGTTTTTTTCAAGGAAACCACAATTAATGAATATTATTTATTTTAGTGAGTTTAAAGGCAGGTATTTGATGGAAGTTCAGATCATAAAGCCCGAACACACAATAACGTCAGGCCAAATTCTCTTTTTTGCGAACCGGGGTTTTGTTCGATCATTTCTTGTTTAATTTTTCCAGCGCCGTAACCAGATCTTCCAATTTAGGACGAACATTAATATTTTCCACATGGACGTACTGTATGATGCCCGCTTTATCAATGACAAACAAAGCTCTTTCCGAGACGCCGTCGGAACGGAGAACACCGTAACGGGCTGCCACAGCACCATGAGGCCAGAAATCGGAAAGCACTGAAAACCATAGTTTTCCCATCTGATGGGTCCAGGCATAAAGTGTTGGAATATTGTCCACGGTAATGCCGATCAATACGGCATCGTTTTTATCAAAAATACTTTTCGCAATATTGTAACCCGGCCACTGGTCCGAACATACCGGTGTCCATGCTGCCGGAACAAATGATATCACCACATTCTTTTTCCCGGCAAACCGGCTGAGTGTAATTTTTTCGCCGGATATGGATGGCAGGATGAAGTCCGGGGCCGGGTCTCCGACCTTAACCTTTAAATGGCTGTCGATGGGTTTTAAAATTCCCGGGTTGTAAATATTGTTTTTATAGGCTTCAGACAACCCGAGCGCAGCGCCACAGAAAATCAAAAGGAGCACCGTTGACAGTATATTCATATAGAATAATCGTTTCATTGCCATCACCTCCTCACTTTAATCCGGCCCGCTGAAGCAGCATTTTTATGAATTGATCATGATTTTTAAGACGCCCTGGGTGGGAATACAGGATTCGGTGTGTTCCGTCTTTATTGATTCTAACGGCGAAAAAATAAGGTGTCCGGACTTCTCCGATTTTTTTATGAATGGAAAAGTCATCATCGGGAAACAGAGGGAAAGGGATTTTATAATTATTTCTGAAATAATCGACTTCAAAGGTCGTATTACCGGCACCGATCCCAATCAGTTTGAATCGTCCCTCGAGGCGGCTATTATTTTGAATTTTGTAGTACAATTTGTTCAAAGAAGGCGCTTCAGCCTGGCAATAAGGGCAGTACATGCTGAAAATTTCAACGATGACAACGCTGGCCTTTATCTGCGGGATGGTAAATGTGGTTCCACCGGATAAACCAAGATATTTTTTCTGTTCCAAAATTTGCGGAACGGGCAGCACAATTTCCGGAAGAATCCCCTCTTCCGAAGGGGGTCTTGTTACAGCAAAAGCCGTATATGTGAACACCGCTACGAAAGACAGGACTAAAAGACATCTGATTATTTTATTGATCATGGCATCTCTCATCTTAAGGGTTTTCGATGATACGATCGCTTAAACATAGACCAGTTGGTATTTGACGTCAAGGGAAATGATAATATTTTTGGTCGGTTATCAAACACCTCTTTAGTGTTCAAGGCACATTTGGTAATTTAAAGTTAAAATTAGTTAATATAATTATTATCGTATACTTTATATAAAATAACTTGACAAATATATATCTTAAAGATACTAATTCTGCCAAGTTGTTGATGGGGGCAAACATGGATGTTTATCGCAATGTTTTGTATGACCTCATCACATTCGATTTCCTCCCACTCGTCGCTTTCAGGTGCAAGGTAGAGGGCGGATAGCCTCCATGATTTGCCCCTTTTTTTTGGATTGTTGTTATGTCAATTAAGACATAACAACATTGGCACGAATAGAACAATCATGTCACATCGCATCGTGGTGTCTTCACGATGTACAGGAATGTATGAAGAAAATTGCCGATGCCATCGGCTTTTTATCCGCCTGGTCCCGATAGAGATTCGAAGTGCTTCATCAACGGATGCAAAAGATGTCTTCGAAAACGCGCTATTTCGTTTCGGACCACCCATGTCATTTCGTTTCAAGTTATTACGTTCGCCTTGGCCTTGAAATTCCGAGAACCATCGGAAATCTTGAAAAATACAGCGGGCTTTTTTCAAACTAAAGCGTTTCAATATCATATCTAATTACGACCTAAACTGTACCATCTTTTACAATTCTTGAAATACTAGGCGTTGAAATACGTCAATGATCGGATCTGAAAAAGGAGTCTACATGACGGTTCGAGTCAACTCCCACCTGAGAAGCGGATGGCTTGAATTTGTCCGCCGCTTTATGGCGGACAAAGGCAAAAGCACGTTAGTGCTTTCGACGTTGAACTTGCATCCGCGTGCAAAGCACCCGGTTTGTTTTGCAAGAATCATATCCATGCTGATATTCGCGCTCGTATGGTGCCAGACGATCCCGTGCATGATTACGCGTTCGGAAGCCGGAACCAGTGCTCTCGAGCAGTTGCTTGATATCTTCGAGAAAAGAGGCGCCATAAGCACCCAGGAGACAAATTCCATAAGGCAGGCTATTTCAGAAGAAAAAAAAGATCTTTTAAAAGTCAAACAGGAACTGGAAGCAAAGGAAAAGAATTTAATCGAACGCGAACGTATTCTTGAAGAAAAAGAGACGGCTATCGATGTTAAGCGAATCCCCCCTGCGGAAAAAGTGAAAACAACTGAGACCGGACCTGGGACCCGCACACAGCCGGCCACCAATGAGATGGAAAAAAGCGATCAGCAAGAACCGACATCCATTCCGCTTGAAGCCAGTTACAAAGACGGTTTCTGCCTGTCTGCGCCGGATGAAAAAATGGTTTCGCTTTGCATTGGCGGATTGCTGCAGGCGGATTATCGGTATTTTAAATATGATAACGAAGATCCTGACAAGAACGGATTTGACCTGCGCCGCGTGCGGATGCTCCTTAAAGGATCCATGCTGCATCACTTTGATTATAAATTCGAATACGAATTTGAAGGCGCCGGAAGCCGTCGGCTCCTTGATGCTTATGTCGATGCAAATTTTATTAAAGAGGCTTCTTTTCTCGCGGGACAGTTTAAAACACCTTTCAGCTTTGAGTGGCTTACCAAGGATAAAAATTTAGTTTTCGCAGAAAGGTCCATGGGTGATTATCTGACGCCCGGAAGAGATTTGGGCGTGATGGCTCACGCTTCGTTGTGGCAGGACGCAATCAACTATGGCATCGGGCTGTTTAACGGCGACGGCGTGGATGACTCGACAACGGGAGATGAAGATTCTCCTGCGTGGGTGGGCCGACTGGTTGTTTCACCCTTTAAGAACTGTAAAACGCCGGTATTGGAACACTTACAATTAGGGGGGTCTTTCAGCTACGGGAAGATTGACCGCACCAACGTGAATCTCGCGGTGAAAACAACGGGACTCACCACGTTTTTTGATGTGGCCTCGTCCGCCAAGTTCAACATTATAAGGGATGCCGATACCCGTACCCGCTATGGCGCCGAGTTGGCATGGGCATACGGGCCGTTGCTCTTGAGCGGCGAATATTTCCGGCTCGATTTCAATGACATAACGACAAGCGCCGATCAATTTGATGTTCAACTCGATGACTACTACATTTCCCTATTGTGGATGATTACCGGTGAAAATCCCGTTATTGCAAATGGCATAATGCAGCCCATCATACCCCGTCAAAACATCTGGAATGGGGGATGGGGGGGGATCGGCCTTGCCATGCGATATGATGTGTTCGAGGCCGACAATTCAGTTTACGACAACTTAATCATTGCGGGAAATTCGGTGGCGGAAGCAAAAGCATACTCGGTTGCTTTGAACTGGTTTCTGGACCCTTATGCAAAATTCATTGTTGATTATACCACAACCCGGTTTGATCAACCATTATTGATTTCCCGCGATCCGATCAATGGAACCGCGATTTACAGTAAACAGGAAGATGTCGTTACAACTCGTTTTCAATTTGGATTCTAGGAGGTGGGGGATATGAAAAAACAAACGACGCTTATGTCGGTGCTCTTTCTGATCATGGTGATCGCATCGCCGGGCTTTGCCGCTTATCACCATGAAGGAGAAAATGATTCGGACAAATTTATTTCAGTGTACCCGGACAAAGCAGGTACAAAGCTGGACCACTGCGCACTCTGCCACAGCGGCGGACAGTACACAAACAACAAAGGCAAGCTGGTGAGCCTGGGCAGTTGTCAATGGTGCCACTATTCCTATGGCTATGACGCCAGCGGTAACATATTGAGCACTATGAACGCTTACGGCAAGGCCTACCATGATAACGGGAGAAATGTTGCTGCGATAAGGGCCATCGAGAATATCGACTCAGATGAAGACGGCTACTCGAATATTCAAGAAATCGATGCCGCCAGATATCCCGGCAATGATGCCGATGATCCCGGTAAGATTACCGCGCCGTTTCGTATCTACACAAAGGCACAGCTCAAGGCTTTGGGCACCCACACCCAATTTCTTCTCATGAACACCTCTCGTTCCGGCGATTATTATGCCGAGTATACGGGAGTCCCCATGCAAGATCTATTGGAGAATGCCGGTATACTGCCCAATGCGACCGGTATTCTCGTCTATGCCCCGGATGGTTGGTCCCAGTACCATCCTATAGAAGCAGATCCCGACCCGGAGCTGTACCATGTGAACGGCACCTATCCTAACGCCGTCTATTACTACAACACGGAGGCCGATGTGGCGCTTAATCCTTCGGTTGGATGGTGCGATTACAGCGCCCCCTCATGCCAGGGTCGAAAACACCTGGATCCCATTGTAAACAGCAATGGGCTTAAAATGATTTTGGCGTACGCGCGTGAAGGGCAAAACATGGACCCCGGGATATTGAATTTAGACAACAAACTGGACGGGGAGGGCCCATACAGAGTTGTCCCCCCCCAAAAAAATCCCAATCCACCGGATCAGTCCAGTACCGCCGAAGACCAAAATGTCACATGGCCTTATGATTTTGACTGGGACCACAATGCCGGCGCTTCATCCCGCACGGTCACCATCATCAAAGTGGAGCCGTTGCCTGAAGGGACAACAGATATAGATGTGCTGGAAGCTGGATGGGCTTTCGTCGATCAAGAGAAAATCATCGTTTACGGTGCCATAGACGGTACGGATTCCAACGGAAACGGGGTTCTTGACAGCGAAGAAGCTGACGGGACAAAAGATTTTGACGGAGACGGGATCTCTGATTACATGGAATCAGATTGTGCAAGGATTTGCCAGGCAAACGGTGGAGAAAAGGTCTTTATGCATACATCGGCAGGCGCTTTGGCAAACATTCAGTCGTTGAATGCGGATGATCCCGCCATTCCCCAGAACGGAAAACCCGACATGGATTTTCCTTACGCAACGGTAAAGTTTGATATTACCGGCCTCGCTCCAGGACAGACCGTTAGCGTAACGATGGCGTTTCCGGGTAATATACCCGTAACGGCACGATATTATAAGATCGATCCCGTCAATGGGTGGCATGAAATGCCTTTTGGAGACAATGATGGGGACAACACCATCACGTTAACCCTCACAGACGGTGATCCGACGACGGATGCAGATGGGCAGCAAAATGGAACCATATCAGATCCCGGTGCCATCGCGCTCTCTTCACAGCCCTTGTCATCACCATCGGCGGACACCGGAAGTGGTGGCGGTTGCTTCATTGCTACAGCAGCTTATGGTTCTATAATGGAGCCGCAGGTTAAATTATTGCGGGATTTCCGTGATAAATTCCTTCTCAACAACGCGTTGGGCAAATATTTTGTGCGAAATTACTACACATATTCACCGCCTATAGCTGATTTCATTGCAAAACACGGCAGTCTTAGAGCAATTGTGCGAGTCAGCTTATTACCTGTTGTGGGAATGAGTTGGGTGGCTTTAAAGCTGGGGCTACTTCTCACAGCAGGGCTCGTCCTCTGTTTCACCATCGGAACGATCGGACTTTTCAGCTTATGGAGGAAAAGTAAAAAAGATTAAACAGCATTCAATTATCGGATACTGAAGGCAGAGTCAAATAGACTCTGCCTTTTTTTTATGGGAATCCTCATTTATTTGAGCGCTTGGGGAGTTTTTCTTCTAAATCTTTAAAAAGATTATCCATGGAGCGCCTGCTCGGAAAACACCCCGGCCCATCATTTATTTCAATTTCAAAAAAGGAGTGGATTTCCTTTTGTGTCATAATTTTGACGGTCCATAATTTATTGTACATATCAACCGGTTATTCAACAACTCAAGATAAAAATATCCCGGAGTTGTCAAATATTACCTGCCCTTGAATTTGCCCGTGCCATCCTTTAAACGACATAACTAATTAATATTAAAAGAATTATTAAAGACTATTTAATGTGGCATTCTTTTTGCTATCAGTCATTAATAAATTTATCTTAACTACGGCTTAAATGTCATGGCATAAAGGACAGGATTATTACAGCGCATAAATATAAAAACCGGATCGGTTTCATCACTTTCATTTTGGTTTTCTTTACGATATTTGTCTCGCGCCTATCCGCCGCACAGTACAGTCATACCTATACATTTGAAGCTCCAGAAGTCATCACCCTTTCCAATGGCCGACAAATGTTGAAGATGAAAGACACCCGTCAGAAAGACGATACTGTCGGCTATCCCATTCTTCCGGTGAAGACATCTAAACTTTTCATTCCCGCAGACGAAAAAGTCATATCAACAAGGATACGATGCGGCACATTAAACACCATCGAAGGATCGTACAACATCCAGTATGTGACCACACCGCAACCCACTATGGATGAAAAACCCGCCGCTGTCGAAAAACCGGCTTCTGAAATTTATGATGTAAATGAACTGTATCCTTCAAACATTTATCATCTCAGAAAACCACAATTTTTAAACGGCGTAAAAGTCGTATTGATCGACTTAATGCCTGTCCTCTACAATCCGGTTGAGGGCCGATTGAAATACTATGATGAACTGGCTGTCACGATCACAACGGAAAAAGAAAACAGACCGGACCGGATTATGCCTTTTCGAAATTCCGGTATAGACAGAGAAAAGATCCTAAATATCGTTGACAACACGGATGATTTTATAAAGTTTTACAAGGCTGTCGATAATGGCGTCTTAACCGCTTCCGAAGAACCTTCTGCAGCCGCGGCGACACGTCAATATGTAGTAATTACTACCGCCGAGTTATCGCCGGCATTTGAAACGCTTACAGATTACAGGGCGTCGTCTGAAGGCGGCGGTTATACCACCTATATAGAGAATATCGAAGACATTGCCGCCACGTATTCCGGTTTCGATCTTGCCGAAAGAATGCGGAATTTTATAAAGGATATGTATACGAATTACGGAACACAATATGTGGTGTTGGGCGGCGATTGCGATGGTCCCCCGGAATACCAGGTCATCCCCACGAGGGGTGTCTATGCGCATGTCGGCGATTACATTGACGCCGATATCCCGAGTGATCTATATTTCGGCTGTTTGGACGGTTCCTGGAATTCGGATGGAGATGAATATTGGGGCGAAGTGAATGACGGCATTAACGGCGGTGATATCGACTGGTTTTCGGAGGTGTATATCGGTCGAATTCCGGCAGATGATTATACGGAAGCGATGAATCAGATCAACAAAATCATCGGTTTTGAGACCCACAGCATTCCGGCTAAAACTCTTCTCACCGGCGCAGAGTTGGACGGCTCGACCTGGGGAGGAGACAGGATGGACTGGCTATACTCCTTTATGGGTTCTATACCCAAGACGACGCTTTATGATCGAGACTGTGCAGGTAATGACTGGCCGAAATCACAGCTATTGACATATATCAACTCAAATGAATATTCGTTTATCAACTATTCGGGACATTCAAGCGTTTTAACCGATATGAAGTTAACGAAAGATGATATTTCCAGAATGAGGAACAACACCTACTTTTTCGTGTACTCCCAGGGGTGTTACACAGGATCATTGGACGGCCTCAATTCAGACAACACCTATGCATACGCGGACTGCATCGGAGAAGAGTTGACGACCGATTTCAGCGACAGAGGCGCATTTGCATACATCGGCAGTTCCCGGTATAGCTGGTATTATCCGGGAAGTTATGTTAAAGGCGGCACCAATCTTGCCCAAAAAGAATTTGTGCAATCAATTTTTTCAAATCATATTACAAAAATAGGCGAAGCAAATCAAAAATCCAAGACCAACCTTCCGCTTGACAACCAAGTATACCGTTGGATTGCTTTTGAAACCAATTTGATTGGGGACCCGGCGACTGATTTGAGTGCGCTGTCTTTATTCGGAAGCGATAATGCAGACAATGAGAAGTCCACTGTCGGCAGCCCTGGTGATAGCACCGCGGCGAGTCCCGCCGGTGGCGGAGGAGGATGCTTTATCGCTACGGCAGCTTACGGTTCTTTGATAGAGCCGCATGTCAATATATTGAGGCATTTTCGCGATTGTTTTCTTATTACCAATGCTGCCGGCACATATTTTGTCCATTTATATTACAAATACTCGCCGCCACTCGCCGATTTCATCTCAAAGCATAATAACTTGCGGATGCTGGTCCGGATGGCCTTATTCCCGCTTGTAGGAATAAGCTGGGCTGCTTTGAAGTTCGGTATCCTGCCAACGATGATATTAATGCTTCTATTCGGAATCGGATTAACAGTCCTTATAAATGTAAAAAGAGAATAGTGGTCTGTTACCTTGATTGAGCGAAAGTCGAGGATGCCCCAGGTCCAAGGCGACCGAGGGTGAAGCTGTAGTCGTCTACCGCAAATCCTCGGCAACGAAGGAGATGGGGTATCCTCGCCTTTCCAGTCGGGTAAACAAAACCGATATAAAATTGCAGAATTCATATCTATCTAACTGTTGGTAGAGATATAAAATTTTGTTCAAATTATCGAATGACTCCTTGAAATTAAGACATTATACTAAGGGGGCCAAAAATTTATAGACATCAAGTTGCAATAATATAGGCACAATCTGGATGTCTGAAAAATGAAGCGATCTTCGGGGGGTTATGACCGCCATCATATTCAATCCAAAACGGGCTCCTGTACTTTCAACAACGGGTGTCTGACCCTTCAAAACCCAGGTGGTTCCCGAATGAAAATCCGATCGAATTCCAGACTCATCGTGAAAATAAATCGTGGCCTTTTCTTTCTTGGCGCGCTTTTGGATTTCTGGAAAAACGTTCTCTTTCCACTGTCTCACCAATTCAGAGTCTCGCTGGTAGGCACGATACAAAGGTTTTTGGCAGCTGAATCCGAGTTGTTTCAACAGCCGGCCCACAGAAGTCGAGCTGAGTTTTACACCAAATTGTCGTTTGATCAGCATAGCAATCATCGAACGCGTCCACAGCGCAAAGGAAAATTTCAACTGCATCGGATTTTTGTCACGAATGGTGCGGTATATCCAGCGAATTTGAGAGCCTGTGAGCTTTTTGGGCCTCCCGCTTCGACTGCCGGTTTTAAGGGCTTGCCATCCACCCGCGCGATACCTGGCCAGCCAATTGTAAATACAAGCACGGGCGAAACCGAGAGTTTTAATTACTATTTCCGGGCTCTCGCCAGCTTGCACTCTCTGAACCGCTCGGATACGAATTTCTTCCATAGCCTCGGGACTAATCTTTCTTCCATCAAGCTTTTTCATGAAAAAACATATACATCAACAGAAGATAAATGTCTAATCAATTATGCACTCCTTAGTAATTCATTATACGAAAAAAAACATGAATATAAGACTGCATACATAAATCATGATCTCATGATTCCACGCCGATGTGATACTAAAAACCTATCTATCACCCAATTTTAATATTTTGGTTTGGACTTTATCAGCGTTTAACTTCTCCTGGGCGGCAATACAGTCCAGGCGGTAATTTGCTTTGCGGATGTCGGCCTTCATTTTTTTGATAAAGCTGTCGCGTTTAATCGCGACGGCGTCCAAACCTTTCTCTTTGAGAGAAGACATACGGGTTACAAGTTTATCACCGGCGACTTTCTTATGACCTTCTAAAATTCCCTTTCTTTTGAGACTCATAGTAAATTTTCCTCCTGCTTCATAGTATAAGCTTTTTTACATATCGAGAACGGCATTCCACTATAAATCGTAGCGGCTGTCAAATTCAAGCTTTTCTATTATTTCTTTGACCGACACCAGATTGAATTGATGTCAACGTAATGATTTCCTTTATAAAGCTTTCAGATGTTACATGAAAAAGCCTAAGATATACTTCCCCGCGACAAATAGGATGCAGATACACAATATTCCTTTGATCATTTTGGCTGGAACGAATTTTTGCGTTCGAGCACCTAAATACATTCCTAAAATCCCCCCGACTCCGAATAATCCACCCAACCACCAGTCTGGTGATACTGACATGTCCGGATAAAATTGTGCCAGAAATTGATAAAAGATCACCCCCGCTACGGAAGTGATAAATGTTCCCATCAGTGCTGCTCCGGCAACGGTATAGACCGGAAGGCCGATGATGGCCACGAAAAAAGGCGCAACGATGGAGCCGCCGCCTATTCCGTAAATCCCCCCTGCGATACCGACCAGAACACAAAGAATATAAATTATCAGCGGTGAAAACCTATAAGTCTCACCATCGTATTCAAATTTTACTTGTCTTACTGTGGAAGTTTTCACATCTACAATATGGGTTGAAACCGTACTGGATGGTGTACTTTTATCCTTGCACTTGTTTTTATGCTTAACGACATCCATCAATAAGCGCCAACCAATATACAGAAGAACAAAGCCTACAAAAAATTTGAAATTTTTAGGATTCGGTAAATATTCGATGCGAACCCACGCACCGATAAAGACTCCCGGTAAAGTGCCTATAATGACGGCCCATGTTAACGGCCAGAGCATTCGGCCTTCTTTGATGTAACGATAAACACCGCTTGGAATTGCTACGATGTTGAAAACCTGATTTGTTCCGCTTACCGATGGTGCGGTATAACCCAAAAAACTCATCTGAAAAGGCAAAATGAGAAATGCACCGGAGACTCCACCCATAGAAGTGAAAAAAGAAACAAAAAAAGCCACCATGAAGGGAATGACCGGATTTACTTCAACCCCTGATATCGGAAATAACATATAAACCTCAACCGATATTCCTTAGCAGAAATAAGCAATGCAAATACTATGTATTGTGGTATGTCTGTTGCTTCTGAAATCACATGTTAGCCTGCCACGACCACACAAATTTGTCAAACTGAGATATCTAACGGATCTAACATTGTTTTAACTGTTTTTCAAACCAGTGATTTATCCGTACATAGAATTGTCTTTAAGTGGCGATCACTGATTTCGATGAACACCCCGGGGTTCTCATGATTGAGAGTGGCGCATCTGCGGGTCATGGCGCTGGTAGGATAGTGGGTAAAGATGGTTCCGGTGGTCAGATAGAAGGGATATTCGCCATCCGGCGCCTCAGCGGGCGGGTGGTAATAAATGGCCTAAAACAGCCCCCGAACGTGATCCGGTTTTTTACCTTTCATCGCATTAATTTAAAATAAAAAAATGTCGTGTTTCTTTTCGAATAACCCATAACTTCAGTTGAGCGCTTTTTGCTCAATTGACTCAATTGGCATTAAACGAAAGCCCGAAACCGAAAATATACTGGGTCTGAAATGTCAACTTGTTTTCAGGATTGTACTGCAATTGATCTTTTTCAGTATTGGGGGACTCGTCCTTGGTATCCAAAAACGTGTAACCGGCCCGCAATAGGAGGTTTTTAAAATACCGCGTCTCGGCCGTCAGTTCAAAACCCTGAAAACGGTATTTATCGTTGTTCTCGAATATATTTGTGACATCCGACTTTTCAATGTAATCATTGACATCAATATAAAATCCGGTCAGCGAAACCGTGGTGTGTCCGGAAAACCGCTGCTCGATCCCCAGTTCGTAATTGTAAGATTTTTCGGGTTTTAAATTCGTATTCCCGTCGCCTTCCTCATAAAGCTGGCGGATGGACGGAAGCCGGATCTTGCGGGCCGCCGAACCCCTGATGCGAGTGTTTTCAAAAATATCATAATGAGCGCCTGCGAGAAAACCGTAATCATCTTCGCCGTCGCCGTTATCTCTGTCAAACCAGTAATGACTGTAGCCGAACACCAGGCCAAACCGGTCAAAGGGCGACACTTCGTATTCAATGGCAGCGGAATAGATCTTGACCGAACGGTCATCACTGAAACTTCTGGTGGCGTAGGTCGTGCTGCCGCCGCCTCCTCCGCCGCCACCGCCGCCTCCGCCTCCGCCTCCGCCACCGCCACCGCCGATGGCAACGTCCCGGATAATACCGTCGGACTCGAAGGCTTGTTCTTCACCGCTCAACGAGACGGTGAAAAGACCCATGGCTTTAAAATCAGCGGAAGTTTGCAGCGTGCCGCCAAAGATTTTGGTGGTGTTGTTTTCTCTGAAGGTGTTTTTAACGGTGGGATCGCTCATGGAGTCGTAGTGGTTATTATCATACTGGTTATCATCTTCATCCAGCCGGTTGGCAAAGAGCCATCCGCGCATGCCAAAAGGCCCCGGCAGATCGCCGCTTATGGAAATCTGTCCTGAAAAGCCGTCGTAATTGTCGATTCGATCGTACTTGGGGCTGGAAGCAAAAGGGTCTGAACTGTCGTTAATGGTAATCGGCGGCTTCCCGAATTGACCCCTGATTTTGTTGGCCACCAATCCGATTTGCCAGATGTCATTTGGCGCATACCCGACGTTGGCAAATAGGTTCTTTTCTCTTTTATCACTGTTGTCTCTCAAACCGCCGTCCTCCTCTGAGGTGGGCGTGAAGTCATCGGAAAGCACGAAGCCGTCGCTGTCCAGCGCACTGCCGCTCACAAAAGCATTAAACCCGCTTTTAGCGCCGGAGACGGTGAAACTTCCCAGGTTACGGTGCCGCTGTCCGGTTTCAGCTTTAACGGATCCCTGAAAACCCTCGGTCCCTTTTTTGGTGATGACATTGATCACCCCGCCGAGAGCGCCCTGGCCGTACAATACCGAGCTATCGCCGTAGGACACTTTGATTTTCGCGATGTTTTCCACCGGAATGATACTCGGATTAAACTGACCGTCAAACGTGGAGTTAAAGGGGATTCCATTCAGCAGCAGCAGCACGTGCCGTGACCGAAAACCCCTCAAGTCGACCCGCGGAACGCCGTCGGTTCCGGTGCGGATATTGACCCCGGGCAGCAGTTCCAGGGCTTTGCCCAAGGTTTGTACATGCCGGCGGGCGATATCGGCAGCGCTGATTTCCCGTACCGTACCGACGGCCTCGACGCCAGCACGTTCGCCGGTAACGACGACTTCACCCAGGGTGTAAGTTGCCGTCTTATCTGTTTCTGTTTCCGAAAATCCGGTTTGTGCAAAACCTAAACATAACCCCATCACCAGACAAACCAAAACCCGAGTTAAACCTTTGTTCATCTCTCACCTCCGCCGACCCGAATTATAATCGCTCCATCACCTGACAAAATTTCGAAAAGTTTTTTAAGGTCTATATCTCGGACACAATCCAGCAGCAAATACCCTTGAATATAATAATTATCAATAAATTCTTAATGTTATAATCTGTTTAACGAATTTTGACGCCAAATTACCAATTATTACAGTGTTAGGGTCATTATAAGTTAATATAAGTTTTAAATGACTGGTTTAAAAATATTGACAGAAAAGGATATGAATTCTATATCTAAAAATATCTGATCCGGACCAATGAAATTAAACATCAAAAAAATGAAATGAAATGAAATGAAAAAATTTCTATCAACCAAAGAGGTCGCGCAATTTTTAGGAGTCAATGAAAAAATGGTGTATACGCTGGTAGCAGAAAAAGGACTGCCGGCAACCAAAGTGACGGGAAAGTGGCTTTTCCCGCGTTATCTGGTAGAGCAATGGCTGGAGAATGAAACCATCAACTATCCGAAACCGACCGTTTCGTTGCCCCCATACCAGGGTCTATTGATCATAACCGGAAGCAACGATATCCTTCTTGACCGGACGATTTCCCTTTTTAATCGTTTGCATACCGATCATTTGGCGGTCTTTGGGAACCTGGGTAGTACGGGAGGGATTCGCGCGCTCCGGCGCAATCTATGCCATATTGCGTCGAGCCACCTGCTCCAGGAAGACGGGCGGGACTACAATTTCGGCTTTGCCGAAGAGGAACTGGAGCAGTTGCCGGCAGTGGTCAACTTCTGCAAGCGACAGCAGGGACTTTTACTGGCGAAAGGAAATCCAAAACAGATTCGAACCATCGCCGACTTAGACAAACCCGGCATAAGGATCGTCAACCGGCCCTTGGGCACCGGAACCCGGCTCCTCTTTGATTCAGAGCTCAAGAAAGTCGGAATCATCGGGGACCGGATCAATGGGTATCAACAGGAGCTTGGACGGCACCTGGATGTGGGGCTCGAGGTGTTGTCCGGCAGGGCGGATGCCGGTCCCGGGATCGAGGCGGTGGCCGGCCTTTTGGATCTTGATTTTATCCCCTTGCGCTGGGAACGCTTTGATTTTCTTATTCTCAAGGATAGTTTTTTTGAAAAAGGCGTACAACTCTTTTTAGGGCTTTTACCGGAAGTCGCCTTTCGAGAATTGACTCACGATCTTAACGGATATGATATGAGTCTTTGCTCTAAGATGATTTTTCCCCAGAAATAAGTCCGGTGGATATAGAATTGACAGCTCCATCTGAAATTTGATACGATACATTAGTTTTAATAAATCTCCAATTTAACTGTTAAAATGAAGCTTGCCGCAGCATAGTTGAACCGGGGGTCCTGGTTTATACCGTTAAGGTACGGGGTATCAAAGAAGAAACCTTTATGTTCAGAAAAACAGATGAGACAGGAAAGGGAAGCGATGGCGCATATTCTTATTATAGATGACGACGATCAGTTTCGGACTATGGTCCGGCAGCTAATGGAGCGAAACGGACATGAGGTGAAGGAAGCTTCCGGAGGTAAAGAGGGGATAAGGCTATACCGAGAAAGCCCCACGGATATCATCATCACGGATCTTATTATGCCCGGAAAAGACGGCATTGAAACGATACAAGAGTTGAAAAAAGATTTTCCGGACATCAAAATCATTGCCGTTTCCGGAGGGGGTCGCTTAGGGCCACAGGACTACTTGCATTTAGCCAAAATGTTAGGGGCGCGGCGAACCTTAACCAAGCCCATCAAACTGTCCGAACTGTTAAACGCCATTGAAGAACTTTTGGAATAATCCTATTTCTCCCCACCCAAAGCGTGGTAGTCATACGTCAATCTTCCAAGGCCTGTCGGCGGCCTGGCCCATTTGCCTTGGGTATGTTCCCATCGGGCTTGCCTTCGGTGTACTCGCGCAAAAAGCCGGACTTTATCCCATAGAGATTATGCTGATGTCCATTCTGGTGTATGCCGGGAGTTCTCAGTTTATTGCCGTATCCATGCTTTCCGCCGGCGCAGGGGCCGTTTCGATCATCCTGACGACCTTTGCCGTGAATTTGAGACATCTGTTGATGAGTTCGTCCCTGGCGGTATTTTTAGGCGATGCCACCCGCCGGAAACTGACCCTTTTCGCCTATGGTGTTACCGATGAAAGTTTTGCCGTCAACTATACCCGATTCAGCCGGAGAACATGGAGCCTGGACCGCGCGCTGGTGGTGAATCACACGGCAAACCTTGCATGGATTGTCAGCAGTATCATTGGCGGTTACAGCGGCCGATTTATCCACCAAGGGGCGTTCGGTATCGATTATGCACTGACGG
>Ga0210077_1000282_pt1 | contig 21175 bp, 19 predicted proteins | sample RushMan_CattailN_5_FD_185556 | JGI IMG/M metagenome (GOLD analysis project Ga0210077, IMG submission 185556) | Wetland microbial communities from San Francisco Bay, California, USA, that impact long-term carbon sequestration -... | ecosystem: Environmental > Aquatic > Marine > Wetlands ... | reverse complement strand
TGATACTTTCGGACCGCCCGCTCGTGTTCTTTGAAATTGGATGAAAAATAGTGAGTGCCATCTTTTTTGGAAACAAAGTAGAGATATTGGGTGTCCGCCGGATAAAGCGCCGCCTCAATGGCTTTAACACCGGCATTTGAAATCGGTCCGGGTGGAAGTCCTCTCATGGTGTAGGTATTATAAGGTGTCGGGCTCTCTAAATCTTTTCGGGTGATATTCCCATCATAGTCCTGGATACCGTAAATGACCGTGGGATCGCTTTCCAGACGCATCTTTCGTTTCAGCCGATTATGAAAAACCGAAGAAATAATGGGACGTTCCCCGGCAGCGCCGGACTCCTTTTCGATGATCGATGCCAATGTGATCACTTGGTGAATGGTCATTCCAAGGGCTTTGGCCCGATCTTTCCACTTTGTCGTGAAAACTTCCCTGAACCGCTTGATCATGGTTCGTATGATGTCTTTTGGCGTCGCGTTTATCGTAAAGTAATAGGTGTCCGGAAAAAGATATCCTTCAAAGGTTTGGGCATGGATCCCCAAAGAATGTACAAATTCAGGGTCAGTAGCGGTCTTAAAAAAATCGGCTTCCGTTCCCAATCCTGAGGCCTCCACAGCCCGCGCAACCTGCCTCAGGTTGTACCCTTCGGGAATGGTCATCCGGTGCATCAGCACCTTGCCTTCCACCATAGTTTGGAGTATTTTTTCCGGCGTCATGGCATTGGAAAACTTATATTCCCCGGCCTTGATATGTTTGTCATACCCTTTGATGCGGGCAAATAATCTGAATTTGATTGGATGAAGAATCAAGCCTTTGTCATAAAGCATTACCGAGAACGCTTTGAAAGCTTGGCCGGGTCGAACCATAACCACCTGTTGGACCGATCCATTACCTGCCGGTGTTTTTGCGTCGGAATCGATATTCAGATAGATGCCGGTAACACCCGCCAGAAGAACAACCAATAAGATTAAAACGGTAACACCCAGTTTCTTCAAATTTAGAACACTCCCTTAATGAAAAGATATCTTAATTTTATTCCAAACGAACATGAATTGTCAAAGAAGTATTGGCCGCTGCTTTAGACTATAGTGATCGGTATTTTTGTTAGATCTTTTAAATCGCTTGATTTTATGCCCCAAATGTTTATGATTTATTATAGTTCCGGTTGAAATATGTGACTCTTAAAATTTCTTTCGATGTGCTGTTCCAATGAATATAGAACGCAAACCAGGTAAAATTTATCAGGGATTTGAGCAAGGCCCTATTCGACCCCCCAGCGAAGCCAACAGCCTCCTTATCCGTGTCACCCGCAACTGCCCATGGAATCGATGTACTTTCTGTCCGGTTTACAAAGGCTCACGGTTTTCCATCCGGCCCAAGGGTCATGTTATCAAAGATATCGATTCGGTTTTTCGAAGCGTTGAGATCATTCAACAGACGGCCCGTAAAAAGGGAAAAGTCCCCCTGGCCAAAATTCGTAAAGCTGCCGGAAATGATCCTCATCCGGATCCCCGTGCCTTTAATGCCGCTTTGAACTGGGTTGCCGGCGGAATGCAATCGGTGTTTATCCAGGATGCAAACAGTTTGATTATCAAACCTGCAGATTTGGTGGAAATCCTGATCCATCTCAAAATGCGTTTTCCCTGGATCGATCGGGTCACGTCCTATGCCCGTTCTCATACCATTGCCCGAATCAGCGATGGCGATCTGAAAGCCTTAAAAAACGCGGGCTTGAACCGAATTCACATCGGCCTTGAATCCGGTTCGAACAACGTGCTGAAGATGACCCAAAAAGGGGTAACCAAAGAAACCCACATCAAGGCAGGCCTCAAGGTCAGAAAAGCCGGCATGGAATTGTCCGAGTATGTCATGCCGGGGCTTGGCGGCAAAACCTTTTCCAAGGAACATGCCGTCGAGACCGCCGATGCCCTGAATCGAATCAACCCGGATTTTATCAGGCTCAGAACCCTTGCCATTCCCGACAACGTGGCGCTGTATGACAACTTTGAATCGGGAACTTTTAAAAAATGCACGGATCTGATGATGGCCGAGGAGACGCTGCTTTTCATCGAATCTTTAAACGGCATCACCAGTATGGTGAAAAGCGACCATATCCTGAATCTTTTTCAGAACCTGGAAGGAAAATTGCCGTCGGACAAAGAACGCATGCTCGATATTCTTAGCAGATTTCTGGCCATGACGCCGGATCGGCAATGCCTCTATCAGGTGGGCAGAAGGCTCGGGTTTTTCTCCCGTCTATGCGACATGGAAAATCCCCGGAACCTGGAAAGGGCTGAAAGGGCCTGCAAAGATTTCGGCATTACCCCGGAAAATGTGGATGTAGTGGTGGATGAATTGATGAAGCGATTCATCTAGTTTTCGGTGCAAATAAATCTCATTTCAGAACTGGAATTTGAAAACTTAAAGGAGTGCCCATGACCGAGCAGAACGGAGTAATTGTTTATTCAAAGGATGGAAACCTTGTGGTTCCGGATTTTCCGGTGATTCCCTTTATCGAAGGCGACGGCATCGGACCCGACATCTGGCGAGCCGCCCGGCGAGTGCTGGATGCAGCTGTATCGCGTGTTTTCGGAAACAAACGCAAAATTCAGTGGATGGAGGTTTTAGCCGGTGAAAAGGCCTTTAATCAAACCCAATCCTGGCTTCCCAACAATACCCTGGAAGCCATCAGAATCTATCGCGTGGCCATTAAAGGACCGCTGACCACCCCCGTGGGTGAAGGCATCCGGAGCATCAATGTCGGCCTGAGGCAGGAGCTCGATCTTTATGCGTGCGTTCGGCCGGTAAAATATATTGACGGCATCCCGAGCCCTATGCTCAGACCTTCGGAAGTGGACATGGTTATTTTCCGAGAAAATACCGAAGATGTTTACATGGGTCTCGAGTGGATGGCAGGTTCCGACACCGCCCAAAAAATCATTGATCTGGTTAAAGCCGAAGACGGCCGAAGCATCCGGAGCGACTCGGGTATTGGCATAAAACCAATCAGCCGCTTCGGCACCCAACGGCTGGTTCGCATGGCCATTGAATATGCCCTTGCGCATCGGAAAAAAAGTGTTACCATCGTTCACAAAGGAAACATCATGAAATTCACCGAAGGTGCGTTCCGAAACTGGGGGTATGACGTCGCACAAGAAGAATTCAAAGACAAGACCATTACCGAAGATGTACTGTGGGAAAAACACGGGGGGAAAATTCCTTCGGGTAAAGTCTTGATCAAAGACCGGATCGCGGATGCCATGTTTCAGCAGATTCTGTTGCGGCCTTCAGAATACGATGTGCTGGCCATGCCCAATCTCAACGGGGACTACATGTCCGACGCCCTGTCCGCCATGGTGGGAGGGCTCGGCCTGGCACCGGGCGCAAATATCGGCGACGGCATCGCCCTTTTCGAAGCCACCCATGGAACAGCACCGAAATATGCGGGACAGGATAAGGTGAACCCCGGATCCTTGATTCTCTCCGGCGCCATGATGCTCGATTATCTCGGATGGAAAACAGCCGCAGACAGCGTTCGAAAAGGACTGGCAAAGGCTGTGGCCAATAAACGGGTGACGTATGATCTGGCCCGGCAGATGGACGGTGCCCAGGAAGTCAAATGCTCGGAGTTTGCGGAAGAAATCGTTCGTCAGATGTAGGCAGCTATGGATCACAGCATCAAACTGAGATATGGAACGCAATTCATCCCCCTGCCCCTTTCTGAACAGGCGGATATTTTTCAGATCCGGGAACCGGATCAAAAAATAACGCCGTCGCTGTTTTCATCGAGACTGGAAGCCGGACTCCAACGAATGCGTCCGGATCTATCGGATGTCTCCATTGTTGTCGGTGATAAAACCCGGCTGTGCGGTTACCCGGAGTATCTGCCGGTACTTGTAAATACCCTGGCGGATTTTGGAGCCCGTCGGAACCGACTGACCGTTTTCATCGCCTACGGCACCCATGCGCGCCAATCAGACGATGAATGCCGCGCGGCCTATGGAGATGTCTTTAAAAATCTCCGGTTCATCCATCACGACTGCACAGATGACCGCTGCTTTTCGAATTTGGGAAAAACCGCCAGGGGTACACGGGTTCGAATTCGAAAGGATATTCTTGACACAACGTTTCTGGTGACTTTCGGCGCAATTTCCCATCATTATTTTGCCGGCTATGGCGGCGGTCGAAAGCTGGTTTTTCCGGGACTCGGACACCGGGAATCCATCTACCACAACCATGGACTTTTTCTGGATCGAGATCGCCATACCCTTTCATTGCACTGCCGGTCCGGAGTGCTGGACCGAAATCCGCTGGCCGAAGATTTGGCGGAATTTGAAACCTTCCGGCCTGCGGATCTGGCCGTCCACGGCATCCTCGACAGCAAGGGCCGGGTTTGCGACCTGCTGACGGGAAGCGGAACCGGTCATTTCCGAAACGCGTGCGCTATGCACGGGAAGAACTGCGAAATTGCCACTGACCGGGAATACGGTCTTGTCATCGCTTCCGGCGGAGGATTTCCAAAGGACATCAATTTTATCCAAAGTCACAAGGCCATTGAAAATGCGTCAAAGTTCGTTCAAGACAACGGAACCCTGATTGTCCTGGCCCAATGCGCCGACGGCATCGGATCCGGCACCTTTCTGCCCTGGTTTGGCATGGGGGATTGGGAAACAGCATTTGACAAGCTGGCGAAAAATTATGAGGGCAACGGCGGCACGGCCCTTTCCATGATGGCCAAATCGCAGCGCATCCGAATTCTTATGGTTACGGATCTCGATGAAAAACGCTGCCGTACCATCGGCGTTGAAAAAATCTCCGTGGATCAGGCGAAAACATTCATAAACGCATCAACCGGACCCCTCGCAGCCATACCCAATGCCGCACTGTTGGTCAAAATTTCAGAAAAGCAATAAAATCAAATATGTTAAGAATCTGATTTATTTGTAAAACCCCTTGACATTCGGATTTTAAAAAAATAAGCAATGCCAGCAAAAATACTTTGAGCATCGGAAATGGATGGGATTGAGGCGCTATGCAGGATTTCGTATGTGATGCCTTGAGCTTATCTTATTGGTTGTAATTTGAACGATATTTATTTATAAAATAATAGCTTTTGATCTTTATTTTATATCTAAGATCAAAAGCTATTATATTTTAAAGTGAAATTTTGCTTAAGGATTGAGTTTTCTTACCAGTTTGAATAAAGATAGTTTCGTATAAAGTCTTAACAGCTCCGTTTTCGTCACTCCCGCGAAAGCGGGAGTGACGGTGATTGGGACTTTTTACGAATTCATCAATAAAGGATGAATACCATGAAGGATTCCGAATCGACCTGTGCGCGTTGCACCATAAAATTGTCGGAAAGAATTTGTCGAAACCCTGACGGCAAATCCCTTCCAAACTGCCCGACCCAAGACAAACAGCAGCTGCTTAAAATGTCTCAAGAAGCGTATGAAAAGCCGGCTGTTTCAAAATTCGCGAGACAAGCTTCAATCCAGGAAGCCGAGGGATACAGCGACAGGGAGCTTGGGTATGACTTTGTCAGGCCCGCCAAACCCCGCATATTGGAGATTATAGAATTTTCAAAAAAAATGAAATACAAACGCATCGGTCTTGCATTTTGTGCCGGTCTGACCAAAGAAGCCAAAGTAGTTGACCGAATTTTTTCGTCAAATGATTTCGATTTAACATCCGTGATTTGCAAAGTCGGCCGGGTCCCGAAAGAAGTAATTGGACTTCAGGACGATCAAAAGATCGCCATCGGTTGCTTTGAATCCATGTGCAATCCGATACTGCAGGCGATGGTACTCAATGATGCGAAAACGGAATTCAACGTTTTGCTGGGGTTGTGTGTGGGGCATGATTCTCTTTTCTTGCAACACGCCAAAGCGCCTTGTACGGTGCTTGCCGTGAAAGATCGTCTGCTGGGTCATAATCCTTTGGCTGCAATTTACACTATTGACGGGTATTATAGAGCACTCAAATAGGAGAATGAAGGTTCGGTATTGATACACCTGTATTTTCTTGACATTTGGATGTTAAGACAATAACAAAACAGGTAAATATTGAACTTTAGAAGAGAGAACTATAGGGAGTATTCATGGGGAAACCTAAATTAAAAGCGCATATCATCAATCCTGAATGGTGCAAAGGATGCGGCATCTGTATCCATTTCTGCCCTAAAAATGTCCTGGAACTCAATGACAACGACAAGGTATTTCCAGCCCGGCCTTCAGATTGTATCTGCTGCAAGCTTTGCGAACTCCGATGTCCGGATCTGGCGATTGAAATAGAAATTGAACAGGAATCGCAATGAGAAAAGAAAACATCAAATTTATTCAAGGAAACGAGGCGTGTGTGGAAGGCGCACTATACGCGGGGCTCGACTTTTTTGCCGGCTATCCCATCACGCCGTCGACGGAAATCGCCGAACTGCTATCCTATCGGCTGCCCCAAAAAGGCGGCAAGTTTATTCAAATGGAAGACGAAATTGCATCCATGTGCGCCATTATCGGTGCGTCCCTTACGGGCAGCAAAGTCATGACCGCCACCAGCGGTCCCGGATTTTCTCTGATGCAGGAAGCTTTGGGGTACGCCGTCATGGCGGAGATTCCCTGCGTGGTCGTCGATGTCCAGCGCGGCGGGCCTTCCACCGGAATCCCGACCCATGTCAGCCAGGGAGATGTGAACCAGGCACGGTGGGGAACCCACGGCGACCATGCCATTGTTACCATTACGGCGTCTAATCACCAGGATGTGTTTAAAACCACCGTTGATGCGTTCAATATTTCAGAAACATACCGGACACCGGTCATCCTGTTGTATGACGAGGTCGTGGGCCACATGCGGGAACGATTGGTTGTGCCCAAAAAAGGAGAACTCCCGCTGGTGCAGCGGCTCCGGACCTCGGTAAAGGAAGGCGTCGATTATCACCCTTACCTGCCCCGGGAAGACGGACGCCTCCCCATGTCCGACTTCGGCGCCGTTCATCGATATAACGTTACCGGGCTGTTTCATGACATGTGGGGATTCCCCTCGGACAACCCCGATATCGTGCACGGCCTTCTCCGCCATTTGGTGGATAAGATTCAAAACAATGTTAATGAAATTACCCGTTATAGGGAATACCACTTGAAAGACGCTGAAATTGTCCTGGTTTCATACGGATCCTCAGCCCGATCCGCCAATCATGTGGTGGTCGCCAGAAGAGCAAGGGGCGAAAAAATGGGCATCTTGGAACTCCAGACTTTATGGCCGTTTCCCTATGATCTTGTCCGGGAGAAGTGCGCCAACGCAAAATACGTCGTGGTTGTGGAAATGAATATGGGCCAAATCATGGAGGAGGTCCGGAAGGCCGTGGACCGGCCCGAAAAAGTCTTTCTGGCCAATCGAATCGACGGTTCTTTTATTACGCCGACGGATATCCGAAGTATACTGCGGCTGATCCAGGGAAAAGGAGTGTAATTCATGGCGGTAAAGGATTATATCAGGGAAAGATTTTTCCCGCATATCTGGTGCCCGGGTTGCGGACACGGCATTGTGATGAACAGCCTTCTAAGAGCTCTGGGCGAGCTTGGGATGAGCAAAAATGAAATCGTCATGGTTTCGGGGATCGGATGTTCAGCCCGCATCTCGGGGTATCTCGACTTTCATACGCTCCACACCCTTCACGGCCGCGCGCTGGCGTTTGCCACCGGTGTTAAGATGAGCCGGCCCGAGTTAAACCTCATCGTCCCCATGGGGGACGGCGATGCACTGGCCATCGGCGGGAATCATTTCATTCACGCCGCCCGGCGAAATATCGATTTAACGGCTATCGTCATGAACAATCGCATCTACGGGATGACCGGCGGACAATATTCTCCCCTTTCGGGATATGGAACCATGGCCACCACAGCACCCTACACCAATATCGACCACGCCTTCGACACCGTTGAATTGGCCACGGCGGCAGGCGCTTCCTTTGTCGCCCGAAGCACCACCTACCATGTTCAGCAACTGACCAAAATTTTAAAACAGGCCATTTTGCATGAAGGGTTTTCAGTGGTGGAAGTCCTGACCCAGTGCCCGACCTATTTTGGCAGAAAGAACCGTGCCGGGGGTGCCGTCGAGATGATGGAGTCATATAAAAAGGATACCACGTCCATTGGATCCAAAGCCAAAAAAGAAAACCCGGACCTGATCGAAAGGGGAATTTTCGTTCAAAAAGAACTGCCGGAATATTGCGATGAATATGATAAGGTTATCGAAAGGGCAAAGGCTAAGATGCCCAAGGAATAACCTGAATCTTGCATGAAAATTAATGAGAATGTTTAGGTTATTTCCCGGAAGTCGGATGATGATCTTTTTTTCTCATTAATTTTCACCCAAAAAGCGAGCCGGAGGCTTTCATCTGCTGCGTTATTAAGGGCTCGCAATCCCGCCAAGGCGGGATGACTTCGCCCTTAAGTGCCTTGCATATGAAACCCTCCAATTCGTGAAAAATTCAGGTAAAAAGGAATCAGACATGGAACGATGCAGATTGGTATTTTCCGGATCCGGGGGACAGGGCGTGATTACCGCGGCCATCATCCTGGCCGAGGCCGCCGTGCTCTATGAAAACATGATGGCGGTACAATCCCAGGTTTACGGACCGGCGGCCAGAGGGGGCGCCACCCGCACCGACGTTATTATTTCCGAATCGAACATCAACTTTCCCAAGGTCCTCCAGCCCAATGTGCTGGTCTGTCTGACCCAGGAAGCCTATAATACATTTTATCCCATTATCCGGCCGGGAGGACTTTTGATTACAGACAGCCGTTTCGTGAAAATCCAGAGGAAGGTGGATGCGCAGCAAAAAGAACTCCCCATGTATCGGCACGTTATGGAAAGCATCGGGAAACCCATTGTGTTCAACATCTGTATGCTGGGTGCGGTGGTTGGATTGACCCAACTCGTAAAATCCGAATCCATTATGGAAGTGCTGAAGGAAAGAATTCCTTCAGGACTTTTAAAGATGAACCGTGAAGCGCTCGATCTGGGAATGAAGCTGGCAGAGGGTGTTGAAAACTAGAAGCTGATGTTTCAAGACCCGTCCTCTTCTGCCCATGATACCTCGCCCGCCGGATTGTATATCCATATCCCTTTTTGTGTTAAAAAATGTTCCTATTGTGATTTTTATTCCATAACCGACCCGTCGCTTCAACTGCTGTTTGCGGATGCCTTGATTTCCGAAATGAAGATGATCGGAAAAACCGGTCTGGTATACGACACCTTATACATCGGCGGCGGCACCCCGTCGGTTCTTGACGATGCGGTTTTAAAAAAAATCATCGACGCTGCCGGACAATGTTTCGATATCTTATCCGATGTTGAAACTACCCTGGAAGTCAATCCCGGTACGGTGACGCTGAACCAATTTAAAAATTACCGGAAAGCCGGCGTCAACCGGATCAGCATCGGCATCCAGTCCTTCAATCCGGAAAATCTAGGCTTCTTAGGAAGAATCCATTCGGTTATAGATGCTGAAACCGCGGTAAAATGGGCTCAAAAAGCCGGATTTGAAAACATCGGGCTCGATCTGATATACGGGATTCCCGGTCAAACCGACGAATCATGGCTCAAGGATTTGCAAACAGCCGTGAACTTACGGCCGCAGCATCTTTCCTGTTACATGCTCTCTTATGAACCGGGCACGCCCATGCACATGGATCTTCAAAACCAGGCTTTTAAACCCCTTCCCGAGGAACAGGTCTGCAAGCTGTATGAGATTGCCGTAACGTTTTTAAGCGCTCATCACTATATTCAGTATGAAACATCAAACTTCGCCCAAGAAGCTGTGGGCGGCCGCGGCACTAAAAGCGCTTTGACCTATGCCTCGCGGCATAATATGAAATACTGGAATTTTGCACCGTATATCGGCCTGGGTCCTTCAGCCCATTCCTTCATGGATCAAAAGCGATTCTGGAATCATTCGAGCGTGGAAAAATATATCGGAGAGCTTTCGGCAGGCAGGCTTCCGCGTGCGGGAGAGGAATCGTTGAACCGGGAACAACAGTGGATAGAGGCTGTTTATCTGGGTCTGAGGCAAACCAAAGGCATTGCCGTTGATGCATTTGATAAAAAGTTCGGCGTAAACTTCAAGGATAAGTACGCCGGGATCATCGCGGATCTCCAAGAAAAAGGGCTGATGAAATCGTCCATGGACCGCTGTGCGCTGACTTCCAGGGGGATGTTGTACTTAGATGCGATCGCGGCCATGTTCATATAAAATTGCTTTACAATTTTATGTGGAGAGCGTCTTAATCAGCACGCCGATATAGAATCTGGCGTGGCTCAAGGGTGCGGCCATGTTGGCCCGATGATTGGCCAGGATGCCGCCAAGGGAGCTGTCGGTGATGATCCACGGACTGATTTCTGCGGCCTCACGGCACGATTCAATGGCATGATGGATTGTATCGATCCCCCGCCGGGAATCGATGATCGGTCTGAAATCTTCAAGGACGCCCTCAAGGATAGTACCCATGGCGCTGGCAATCCCTTTGGCATAGAAAAAGTAGTCGTCGGCCTTGAAATAACTGACCGAACTGCCGTCGTCCTCTTTGGTTTTGACCAGATTTTCTTCGCAGCTTCCCAGCAAGTCTTCGAAATCCATCAGCAAGGGAATTAAATTATCTGTCCGGGTGTGAAATTTGGCCTCTCCTTTATCAAGCTTTTTGATATAGGCCCTGAGTGCATCGAGACTGGCGTTGTATTTGGTTTCCGGGGACGGGAACCAGTATTTGCGGGCCTTGATCATCAACCAGTTCATGCTGTTTTCAAGATTCTCGTCAAATGCCGCGGTGGCGCCGGTTCTGGATATCCGTTCGGTCAGGGCAACCACGGTGCGACGGGTCACCTCAAGGACCCCCAACTGGAAATTGTTGACGTTGTCCGTAAAATTTAAAATATCATTGGGCCGCCACCCATAAAATCTTTCATTCAGCTCATAATTTAGGGGCGCTATGGCGGCTTCGACAAACGCCACCCCGACGGCCTTGGATTTGGTCTCCCCGGCTTCCGGAGCTTTATGGGCCGGTTCTTTCTGTGCTTCAACCATCGTTTTCCCATGTTCTGCCTCTGCAGGATGCTCGGCTTTTTTCTCAGCGGTTTCGTGGGTCGGGGCCGCCGGCTGATGGGTCGGAGCTTGTGCCTTGACTGCCGGAGCCGGGGTCTCGTGCGTCATCGTTTGTGCTTCCTGGGCCGAACCCGCCATTTCATGGGACGGTGCCTGGACGGATTTGGAACCTTTTTCAACATCCTGTTTGGCCAGATCAATGACCTGATCCGCATTGACCACGCCGACGAGTTTGTTGACGTTGTCGATAACCGGTATCGACGACAATCCGTGCCGGTCAATGAGCGATTTGATCCTTTTGGTTTCAATGCCGGTGCGGACGGAATGTATATCGGTACTCATAAAATCTTTGAGAGAGGTTTCCGGGGAAGCGAACATCAGTTGATTTATGGTAACGATACCGAGAAGCGTCTGGTTTTCATCCACCACAAACAATTGGTCCGGCTGCGTTATTCCGCGACGGGTGTTTTTGAGATATTGCATTGCTTCATTGGCGGTCAGATCCTTGTCCAGAGCAACAAAATCCGTTGTCATGATCCCACCGGCCGTATTCTTGTCATATGCCAAAGAGCCGGTTGTCGTTTCATGGCCTTTTTCTTCTGTTATTTCGCGTGACGGTTCTTTTTCGCCGGTCTGGTGCAAGGTTTCCGGCGGCGGGCTGTTTTTGGAAGATTCTTGGGCCAACTGATTTTCGTATTTCTGTGCCATCCGAATTTCGGCAGGTTTTTCGAGATACCCGAGGACAGCGCCGACGACCCATATGGCGACTACGCCTATCAGGGTGAAAAAAATGACGCGCTTGGCGGCAAATCGTTTGAATTCGGAAGTCTTGGTATGATCGTTTTCACCGGGTGTTGGATTTTCCATAATATCTCCGTTTAGGATTTTGGATTCGTCTGACGATTAAACCTATATTGATATATTCCGCAATTTTCAAGGAAAATATTACAGGACTAAACCTTGCACGAGCCGTAGGCTTTCATCCGACCGAATCAAGTAACGAACTATATTGAGCGATTGTCGAGGTTGCTGTAGATACAAGGAAGATATCTTTCCGCAATAGTCAGCTATGCGGGACGTCATCTGACGCAGTAGATGCGGTAAGATCGGCAGTCCCAAGGGGTTTCAAATTTTAAAAATACAAATAAAAATACTTTAATAGCCATAAAAAATATTCTATCCCCTTTTAAAATTTGAAACGCTCAATATAGTTATCTGTTTCTCAGCTTACGTATATCACCGATACGGATGGTAACATTCTGTGCGTCGAAATATTCGATCAACGGGATCAGATACTTTCGGGAGACTCCGGTCATTTCTTTGAACTGCGGCGTTGAAATTTCTCCATGGAGTTTTAGAAATTCAACCAGCTTCTGCTTCAAATCCTTGACGGCGTCCGCATAAAAATAAAGATCCTCTTTGGCTTTCACAATCAGTCCCTGGTCCATGAGAAGCGCGATCACGTCTTTGGCCAGGGATTCCTCGATCTTAAAGGTTTGTTTGAGCTCTTTAAGATATGGCGGGGTCAGCCCGTTTTCACGATAGGCCTTCAGCACCTTGTCTCTGATATCCGCCTGATCCACGCCCAGCGAAACTTTATGTGAAGCCAGTCGAACCGAATTGTCCTCACTCACGACCGCATTGTCTTTGATCATCTGATTCAGCATCAGGTTAAAGAGCCTTGGACTCAGCACGCCTGGAAATTTGGATTTCAACTCTTCTTTTGACATCCCTGTTTTCAAAGGATTGGCGCTATGAAAGCCGCTTAAATATTCGGAGGTTTCTGATTTGAATGTATCAAAGCTTTTGCTGTGAATGTAGGTCTGGTTTTCTCTGTCCGCCAGAATGATTGTTCGCTTTGACAAGAGATTCTGAACGAGTTGTTGGAGCTGTTTTTCATGCAGGCTGGTCATTATTTTAAGATCGGCATAGGCAACCCCCTGGTACCCGGACTCCTGCACATGATAAGAGATGATCTCTTCGGGATCATGCGTCATCAACCCTTTTAAACCTTCAATGACATCGGGTCTAAACCGCTTGTGTTTTTGCGGAATCGGATTGAGAACATTCCCACCGCCGATGGTTCGCACCGGAGAATAGCTCCGGATCACAAAGTGGTCGTCTTTTATGACCGTCACCGGTGAATCGACCCGTATCTGAGCAAGGGCGGTTTCACCGGGAGGCAGTTCCTCCCTGTCGATGAGGACGACAATCCCGAGAACCTCACTGGTTCCGGTATGAAATCTCGCCCGCGTGCGATTTTTAAGCGGTTTTTTGTTGCTGCTCAAATAGTTCATTGATACGTCGATCATATAGCTCGGTTTCAACGCTCCGGGATTCGACAAAATATCGCCGCGATTGACAACAGCTTTCTCGAGCCCCTGAAAGTTGATGGCGGTTCTCATACCGGCTTCGGCTTTGGCAACGCTTTGGTTATGGACCTGGAGACCCCGGACCTTGGAGGAAATCCCTGAAGGATACAGCATCACCATATCACCCACCTGAACCTGACCCGAAATCAACGTGCCGGTAATCACGGTGCCGAAGCCCTTCATGGTAAAAACCCGGTCCACCGGCAGCCGGAACAGGCTGGAGGGCGGACGGCCAGGCAACCGGCCGCTCAACTCGTCCAGGGTTTTGATGAATTCCGGTATGCCGGCGCCGGTTATCGAGGAAACCGGTACAATGGGAGCTTCTTCCAAAAATGTTCCCCTTACAAAATCCCGAACATCCTCGACGACCAGCTCCAGCCATTCTTCGTCCACAAGGTCAGTTTTGGTCAAAACAACCAGCCCGTGCCGAACGTCCAGGAGGGAGCAGATTTCCATATGTTCCCGGGTTTGAGGCATGACCCCTTCGTCCGCCGCAATCACCATGGCAACGATATCGATACCGGTGGCGCCGGCCACCATGTTTTTGACGAATTTTTCATGGCCCGGCACATCGACGATCCCCAGGCGCTGGCCGCCGGGAAGATCAAGAAAGGCGAATCCGAGTTCAATGGTAATTCCTCGGCGCTTTTCTTCTTTGAGCCGGTCCGTGTTGATGCCGGTCAATGCTTTGATCAGCGCCGTCTTCCCATGATCGATGTGTCCGGCGGTACCGAGGATAATTTGTTTCAATGATTACTCCCCACTTGAAAAGCTTTAAATATCAGACAGGATTAACAAGATCAGCATGATTCTTTTTGGGACGCCTAAAAGGCGACTTTTTGCTCCTTTGGATGCTCCTCTTTATGCTTCTAAGCCCTCATTCAATTTTTATCGGAGAAATTGAATGAAAAACATCTCTGTTATCTTGTAAATCCTGTCAAAAAAGAACGCCCGTTAAGGTTTTTTTTCTCTTTTTTTCCTAAAATATTCCATAACATATGCCATGCCAACCAGAAAAACGGCAAGGCCTGCGGCATAAACGATCTGCACCCTGCCGTAAAAAATGCGGGTCAATAGCACCCCAAAACCAGCACCGACTATTGCTCTGATGATAAATATTTGAAATGCGGTCATGGAATATCCTTTTAACAAATGAATATAAAAACATATCGCACAAGGGGCAAAGAATCAATACCAAGTTTGGCTGTGATATTTTCATCCCTAAAGCATAAATTGTCTTGATATGGCCTATTCAATCTGCTATTTGTTTAGATTCGTCAAGCCGATGGCATGGTTCCTTCGAATCTTTTTGCCTTTTGAAATTCGATCCCTTTTCGGATTTCGAGTTTCGACATTCGGATTTCGGCAGGACAAAATATGTTGTTTGGATAGTATTTACATGATTTGAGCGATTGTCGAGTTTGCCGAAGATGCAAGGCATGAGACATGCAGCTGTAATGTGCTACCGCAAATCGTCTCATAACACAGCAGACTCGGTAAAATCGGCAAGCCCAAAGGGTTTCAAATTGTGACAATCTTGTTTGAATTGCTATCAACCATATTGATGATAGTGTTTATAATTCCCTGGCGCAATTTGAAACGCTCAAGCTTATGGTGGGTGTAGCTCAGTTGGTAGAGCACCGGGTTGTGGCCCCGGTTGTCGTGGGTTCAAGTCCCATCACTCACCCCATTTTCTTTGACATTTAAGCCGTGGAAAATGTCCAATTTTGTTCAAGTTCAAGGAAGACGAAGATTTCAACCACAGACATACATTAAGTATTTCGAGGATTGAGATCTGAGTCTGACGCAGAAATTGGGGAAAAGGGGATGTTTTACACGGCTTAAATTATGCGCCCGTAGCTCAGCTGGATAGAGCGCCGGACTTCGAATCCGTAGGCCGCAGGTTCGAATCCTGCCGGGCGTACCATTAAAGAGAGGCAGGTGATGGTTAAGGAATAACCATTACCTGCTTTTTTTGTTATTTCCGGCAGGATTCGGACCAAATCGGCAGGCTGCGCGTAGCGTAGTCCCGCTGAAAGCGGGATTCGAATTCTGTCTTGTATTCAGAATAAAGGAGATCCTGCCCCCGCAAAGCGGTATTTCACATCAGTTTTTTTAAAATTAAGATGTTCAACGCGCGTACCAAAAAATAAGCAGATGGTGAATCAATCGCCATCTGCTTTTTTTGTTGCCTCCAGCAGGATTCAAATTCTGCCTCCGTAGGAATAATAACGTCTATGATTTCATGCGTTTTGATCAATTAACTCAAATCGATTCTCTGTTTCAATTTGTTGCCCCCTCAGGAAATTTGGGGAAGTCAGTTGGATTATCGGTCTGTCTGTTCCAATAGCTTCAATTCTTCATCCGCTTCTATTTGCCTCACACGCATTGCGGCCTGACTTATCGCCTGCCGGGCCAAATTAATCTTTTTGGCCAACACTACGGTCGTCATCCCCTACTCCGTGTCCCCCAGTAGAATAGAAGCATTCTCAAAAAAGTCTTTTCGTCCGATATCGGCGTTGAGCCTCGTATCAAGTCCTCGGCATACTAGAGTATGCGTGTCGAAGATCCCGTATCAGACGAGGCGGTTTGCTCCTCGGCCTCGCCTTGATCTCGAACAAAAATCCTAATTTTGAGATGGCTTCTAGTAAACCTCGCGCTTTGCTTTCAAGGATCGCTTATATTTACCCCGCGTTAACACATCTTCCGGTTCAATATTCAACGATTTTGTCGCATGCTTAATCAACCGTACTTTTTATAAAATTCTGGCAGATATTAAAATGCTTATCAAATAGTTAGTGGCCCGCACATTGACAAGATATACAATAATGCATACCTGTAAAGATATAGATATCAGAACAAAAATATAATATTATCACTGCCCCTTATCGTCATTTTCTGTACCGCTAGAAGTTAGGTCTAAAAATAGCCTTATTAAATCTTTTAAAATAACAGTGTTTTTGTCTATTGTTCATTATGTGGCATACGCGTCAATAAATGTAGGAGAGGCACCTTATGAAAGCGATGAGACTTAAAGGATCCGGTGGACTCGAGCGCCTGACGGTGGTCGAGATGGACGAGCCGGGTGCGCCGCAGGAGGGCGAAATCCTGGTGCGGCTGCACGCCAGTTCGCTGAACTATCATGATTATCTGGTCGCGCTTGGGGAGATTCCCACCGTAGACGGACTTATCCCGTTGACCGATGGAGCAGGAATCGTCGAAAGGATCGGGGAAGGCGTCAGCGAGTTTGCCGTGGGCGATCACGTCGTCTCCTGTTTTTTTCCCGAGTGGCAAAACGGCGAAGCCGTATCATCCGGGTTCGCCAAGACGCCCGGCGATGGGTTGGATGGTTATGCGCGGGAGAAGGTGGTGCGGCCGGCGAATTGGTTCACTCGCGCGCCAAAGAATTACAGCCACACCGAAGCGGCGACTTTGACCACCGCCGGTCTTACGGCGTGGCGCGCACTTGTCAATGACGGTCCTTTGAAGGCCGGTGAGACGGTACTGACCTTGGGTACGGGCGGTGTGTCGATGTTTGCCCTGCAGTTCGCAAAAATGATGGGCGCATTGACGATCGTCACTTCGTCATCGGACGAAAAACTGGCTCGCGCACGCGCTCTGGGCGCCGACCATACGATCAACTACAAGCAGTATCCAAACTGGGCAGATCAGGTTTTAGACCGGACCGACGGACGTGGCGTTGATCATGTCATCGAAGTGGGCGGTCCGGACACTCTGCCGCAGTCGATCAGCGCGTGCCGCATCGGCGGGCATATCGAGCTCATCGGCGTCTTAACGGGTTTCTCCGGTCCGATTCCGACCGTGGCGCTGATGACCCGGCAAGTGAGACTTCAGGGGTTGACAGTCGGAAACCGCCAGCAGCAGATCGAGATGATCCGCGCTCTGGATGCCAATGACATGAAGCCGGTCATCGATAAGACCTTTCCTCTACAAGACCTGATCGAGGCGTTTCGTTACGAGGCAAGCGGTGCACATTTCGGCAAAATCTGCATCGAAGTGTGAATCGATACGAACGCTTGACGGAGTTTTATAAAGACTCCAATCGAAAGGAGTATTACCAAGCCTCATAGAGCGACCCCGGAACGACTCAGCGCGTTATCTGACGGCATATTCGCTGTCCTCATCACAGTGCTGGTTTTGGGACTGAGTCCACCGGAGTCCCCCACCTTCAGGGCGTTCCTGCTGCTCTGGCCTACGTGGCTAAGCTACGCAGTGAGCTATCTTTTTATTGCCATTGTCTGGACCAACCACCACTATCTCATGCGCTACGCCACGGCAGTTGGATGCCACGTGTGGCGGGTCGTTCGTGCAGAACGTTCACAAATCTAAAGGGGAATTTTGGGTACGTCCATCGGATTATTGATTAGTCTGTTCCAATAGCTTTAATCATTCATCCGCAGCTATTTTACTCCCACGCTTTGCGGCCTAACATATCGTTTGGACGTTACTTTATTATCTGATACATTCCTGGGGCATCTTTGTCTCGTGCCTTGAATCCAAATGGTTCATAGTATTTTTCAAGCACCTTGTATTCTCGGGGTCGAATTTAATTTATTTTGAGATGAATTCTGGATTTTTTTTGTCGTGAAACAAATTTTACGCGACAAAACAGTCTTTTATTTGTCACAAGTCAAGCTTTTATGACACTTTAACTGTCACAATAATGCATAGCACTTCGATATAGTCTAAAGAAAAAGACTGTTTTCAGTCAGGATATCGTTGGCGCTAAAAAAGAGATTTTAATCGTAAGCCCGTTTGTCAGAAAAAGACGCACCCACCAGATGATACAACACCTGAAAATCTCAACCGGCAAAAATATCCGCGTCATCGTCGTGACCCGGCCGAAAGAGGATTTTATGGCGAAGGATCATGGCACTTTGCAAAAGACGTTGAACCTTTTAACAAGCAATGGAGTAAATATCGTTTTTAAATCCAATATCCACCAAAAATTTGCAATTCTGGATCAAAAGATTGTATGGTATGGCAGTATCAATCTGTTAAGCTATGGGAGTGCACAGGAAAGCATCATGCGAATTGAAAGTTCCAATATTGCGAATGAATTGATGAAGAGCATAGAAGATACTTAACTTAAGTTATTTTCGGCCGAAACGAACCTGCTTTTCTGTTACTACAACAAATGAATTCGGCAAACGATCTATATAATTTTTAAGAAGGCGGGAAATAACCTGAATTTTTGATAATGAGCGCTCGTCCTCAAGACGGAGCAGAATGACGCCCTTATGGATACGGCCATCGCGATACACCTTGTCACCAAAATCTTTATCGTTTGTAATTAAAATCCAATTTTCTGCAGCCGCTTTTTGGATTATGTCTTCGTCATTCATACCTCTTGATTGTTCAAATACAGAAAAGACTTCATGATTTTGATGTCGCAACCAATCCGCAACAGCAGGGCCTGTGCATTCATCCACGAGAAATCGCATTAAACAGGCTCCTCCATTAAGGGCATAAAATCTGTATTTTTGAGAAATTTGGTGGCAAATAGAAAGCAAGCCTGAATATCTTCAATCTCAAGGCCTTTGTATTCATTTAAAATACCATCCTCGGTTGTACCATGGGCCAGGAGGTTAAGGATGAAATCAACGGTTAAGCGAGTGCCTCTGATTACCGGTTTCCCTACCATGACTTTCGGATCCAAAACAATTCGATCCAGTAGTTGTTTATCTTTCATAATGCCAGTCTCCATTTTTTACTGATATTACGGTCAACCTATAAGGAACCCTTCCTTGTTTAATATAATATTTGATATTGTAACAAAAAATTATCACAGCTTCTAACAATATGCAATGTTGGAATTATCGGAGGTTTTGAGATAGGTGTGTGTTGCTAATACCTTCTTTAGCATTGAACCAGCGATCAGAAAGCTGGCATCAGGAGCCGGAGGAACGCAGAGGTCCGATGTCAGACATTAAATATCAGAAGTTAGAAAGCTCTTTAATGTGTAATATCTGCCTTTTCCTGTTGCACTCTTTCGTGCAACCAAACCTTGATCAGAGCACCTCGATCTACGCCAATATTTAGCCGGATCCGATCAATTTCTTTGATCAGTTCTTCTGCAACATCGAGTGTGATCCGAACTTTCTTGGCGTGCCGGATGACTTTGGCCTTAGACATGTCGATGAGGTCGTGTATATCTTCGCCGTTGTCGAATCTACGATCAAACTCTTGAGCGCTTTTAGCTATTTTCTTTTTGGCCATATAATTTTCTTTCCTTATCCCATTCAAATTTTATAACACAATTTATACAGATTTTATACAATATCGCAACAAACTATTTTAAACCGATAGCCCATCCGATGCTCAGTTTATTTTTTTGCCAAAAATCGAAAAAAGATGGGGGAAACTCGATAAAATTGGTGAAATCAGCGGAAGCGATGAAAGTTTATAATTGATTGATATAATTACAATAATATTGAATAAAGTTAAATTAAATGATGATGCGCTTAGCATCCCGCTTGAGGAACGGCCCTGATGAAGGTCTGTCTACCACAGCCTTTTACGAAAAATCACGATGTTCATGCCGTCTGTTCCAAGCAGGTTTCAGGTGTAGCAGCTATCTATGCAATTGATTCTATTTTGGATAGCTCATCTGCCATCCGATGTTCGGCATGCCATAAATCATATGACTGCTGCATACGCAGCCATAACCCCGGCCCATTACCGGCAAATTTACCAATCCTCAGAGCCATTTCTGTTGTAATTGGATGGGTACAAGCTAAAACACGGTGCAACTGCTGGCGAGAAATACCGAGCCGCCTGGCAGCTTCGCTAACCGACAGTCCAAGGTTTTTAAGTACATCTTCGCGCAAAATCTCACCTGGATGAACCGGTGGACGTTTCAAAGGGCGCTTAACAAAATATTCTCCCATAATTTCCCTCAATGATATTGTTCAAGATCGACTCTAAATGCATCACCTTTTTCCCACTCGAAGGTGATGCGCCATGGGCCATTGACATGAATACTGTAACATTATTTGTTACAGTGTCAACAATGTTGTTAGAATAATTTTGAAGAAGACCGTTTCTTTCATCCCTCGCCCTCTTCATAATGGACACTGGGAACAGTGATCCGGTATTTTCTGTAAAGACTCCCGTTTTTAAAATAAAGTCAAGGAATAGTTTAAATATATTCCGATTTCATAACTCATAGTCATCAATTATGGTAATTTCTAAACCAAAAATGGATTAGGCCGGCGTTATCAAGGTGGATGATCCTGGGTGATCCTCTTATTCATAAATTTTCCTTGATTTTTAAATTACAATCAGACAAATTGTTGCCATTTATAAACAAGTGGAAACTTTTTGTCGGTATCTAATAATGCAAGAATACCTTCGCTCGACTATTCTCCTATCCAAGCCTATAGATTCTCTAATGAAGCATATAACTCCGGCATCGAAAATCATGCGATGGATTATAAAGAACTACTCGAAAAATATAATATTCTGTTAGAAGAGATAAATCGCTTATCAAAAGAAAACAGCCAATTGAAAGCTCAACTTGGACTGACGAAGTCAGAGCTTTCTCAAAATACTACCTCGGCAATAAAGACGGAAAAAAATAGATCTGACGATGAATCGACTGACAGAAACTGCTTCTCAGATGTGAACAGCACGTCGGATGCTCTCTCCAAGATCCGTCTGTTTATGTCGCTTTTCAAAGGCCGTGATG
>Ga0210077_1000281_pt1 | contig 21213 bp, 21 predicted proteins | sample RushMan_CattailN_5_FD_185556 | JGI IMG/M metagenome (GOLD analysis project Ga0210077, IMG submission 185556) | Wetland microbial communities from San Francisco Bay, California, USA, that impact long-term carbon sequestration -... | ecosystem: Environmental > Aquatic > Marine > Wetlands ... | reverse complement strand
GCTTGAGCGGGGTGAGTCATGCCGTTGGAGTAAAGAACGATCATTCCTTTGTTCTTATGGGGCTCTAACTTTTCAATCAGGTCCGGCAGTTGAATATGAAGGGCTCCTGGAAGATGAAATGTGCGAAACTCCTCACTGGTCCTTATGTCTACCAGTATCAGATTGGGGTCGTCATGCATCAGCCGGTTTGCCAGTTCTTCCGGCTGAATGTGGTCCAAGCCGCCGTCAATCCTTGCCAAAAGCTGATCTTCGAACCAGTTGGCTACAGCATGAACAACCGTCTGTTCTCCTTTTGAGCTCTGCGCCATTGTGGCGGATGAATACGGCGCACTCGGCAAGACGAAGAGCCCCCCGGCAAAGATCATCAAACCCAAGCTGAAAGCTCTGAGGAAGGGGGTCTTAAAATACACGCTGATGCCGTTCCTTCTCTTCTCAACATATTCCGCACCCCAGAAGCATGCTACCGCCAGGGCGGTGAAGAGAAACGCAAAGCTCATGCGGGACATGCCAAGACCTTCATAGACCAAAACAACGCCGCTTTGTCCCCAATCGTAGAGCGGCTTAACTGCCGTAAAGAGTTCGTTGAAAAGGATGCTGCCAATGCCCACCCCGAAAAGGAAAATCAATGCGTCCAGCTTTCCGGACGCCAACCCCACAGCTCCCGTCCCCGGACACCATGCGCTCATGACGAAGCCAATGCCGAACAGCAATCCCCCGATGATTTGAGCACCATAGATGGTTGGCATGAAATAGAGCTGATCAGGCTCGATCCAGCCCAGGGCCAGCAGTGCAGAAAGTCCCAACATTGCGGTGATAAGCGCTGAAAACATTACTTTCAAAACCGCCATGTCACGTAAGTAGAAGATCCCTGCAAGGCGCCGCGAACTACCAAACCCGGCACGCTCCAGGACAAAACCAAACAGCAGGCCGATGAGCAAAGAGATAAAATATGCCCGAGGGGAGTTCAGATTGCCAAGACCATAGTAAGTTTCAATCATCCCACTGTCTCCTGACAAAGAAGGCCGTCGCATATCCACCAATAAAAATGCAGATCAAGAAAAGCAAGCTGCCGGTAAGCAGCATCGCCCCTCCGGTGAGGGCCTGTCCCGAGGTGCAGCCTCTTGCCAGACGACTCGCAAAGCCGACCACGATTCCACCCGTGAGGGCCAGGATGGTGCGAAGGCTGGCGGACGCATTAGCGCCTCTCTCAAGTGTCACATGCCAGCGGTCAGCAAGGAAGGCTGAAAACAAGCCACCCAAGAAAGTGCCCAAAAACATGAACACCAGGTAATAACTCAAAGGGCTTTTACCCCATTTGCCGAAGTATTCCGATTGCAGGGTATGCTCGCTGAAGAGGCTTCCCTCCAGTGCTGCGGAGAATCTGGCAATGCCACCTGACGCCCCAAGGCCAGTCCCGAGAATCAAAAACGAGCTCAGCAGCGTCAGACCGAGCAAAAAGCCCGCAATGTAAGGATTCCAATAGTTCTGTTTGGTTGGGTCGATGGGTTTCATAGTTCAGCATCCTGCGCTTTTCTTTTTGGGGGTCTTAGGCGCGGTAGATGGTGGCCCAGTTTTCTTTTCCGGATTTTGTTCAATACTTGGGACTTGTTTGCGCAAATTTTGCCGGCCGCCGCGGGTAGCCGCTTCGGTCGAAGAACCGCCTTGGATGATGCCGACCTCGCGGACCGCACTGTTGAGCTCAGATTCTGCCCAATAAGCCTCGACGCCCCCATACAACACCTTGATGGGGCGGTCCGTTTTTTGTACCAATATCCCTGCCACAGCCATGGCCAGCGATCCGTCTCGATCGGCGATGATCAGTGGGCCCACACCGGTCAGGTAGGCAGGGTTGTTCAGCAGTTCACCGATGTCTATGCTTTGCGACCCGGGCACATGATAGTCATTGAAATGCTCTGTCGGCCGAACGTCCACCAGGTCGAAGGTGCCCGGCAAATCCTGCATCAGGCGCATAAGGGCATCGGCAGAGATTCTATCGGGCAGCTTGATGTTTCTTCTGGCAGGTTTTAGGCCGGCACCCGTTGCCCCGGACTTTGTCTCATTGCCGTAGACCGGCAGTCCGGCATCGATCCAAGCCTGCGTGCCTCCTGCCATGCTGCTGACCTGCTTAAAGCCCTGGCGCTGCAGAATACCAACAGCCAGACTTGAACGGTAGGCAGAGTTGCACACGGCGAGGGTACGCATGGAAGGATCCAGTTTAACGGATAATTCAGCCAGGTGGTTTAAAGGGAGATTCAGGACCGTTCCGATTCGCACCCCCATCCATTCCTCGGGAAGTCGCACGTCCACGATAACCGGCGCTTCATTCTTTTTCATAAGATCATAGAGTCCTTTGGGTTCGATCAGGCTGCTGGTCGCCTGCGGCAAGCCGGATTGCTCCCAAGCCTGCATGTCGATGCAGGTTACCTGGTAGCCCACTCTATGAAGCCGCTGGACGGCTTCTTTCAACTCATTTTCAGTTCCGCAGATGATTGTCTTTGACTGCCACGGCACCATCGTCCCAACCCAAGTCTCAAGCCTTCCGCGGAGGGCAATATTGACCGAATTGGGGATATGGCCGGCGGCATATGCCCGTTGATCCCGCAAGTCAACGACGTAGTATTTGGCGAGATCGGTGAGAGCTTTCTCCGGGGCGATTCTATCCAAGGCTGCATCCCAGTCAACTACATCGGGCCCCTTGCGGTTTAACGCAGCATTGTGTTTGAAGTACTGAGGCGCTTCGGGCAGCCCCTGCAATAGCGCAGTCACGAACTCCGATCGTGAATTGTATTGCAGATAAGAGTTGCTCGCTTTCTCCGCACCGATGGTGGAACTGGGCTGATCGCTCAGATGTGCCCCGCAGAGCGATCCGGCACCGTGAGCGGGAAAGATGGCCGCCTGGTCTCCAGCCTTTGCAAGCTTGTTGTTCCAACTGTCATACATCATCGAGGCCAGTGCTGCAGCGGAGATGTTGCCCTCCAGAAGATCTGGCCGGCCGACGCTCCCTACGAACAGTGTGTCACCGGTGAAAATAAGTTTGGGCGAGGACTTATCCTCTTGACTGAATACATAGGCGCACAGGCCGTCGGGCGTATGGCCCGGAGTTTCGACGAAACTTATCAACGCCTTGTTTATTTCGAGGGAAGACCCTTCCTGCAGAGGGACAAATGAATACTCGGCGCCGCTGCTACGGTTAACATAAATGGGGCAATGAGCCACCCTGGCCAGTTCCATATGTCCCGCCACGAAGTCGGCATGCGAATGAGTGAGGAATACTCCCACTATCTTTGCACCTTCCTTGCTGGCCGTATCGATGTAAACAGAAACATCCCTACCCGGATCGACCACCAGCGCCTGATTGTCGCTGATGAGCAGGTAGGAATAGTGGGAGAGCACCTGGAGGTTAAACTGAATCACCCTAAAACCGGGGTATTGATAGACGTCAACTACCTGGTAAGAGGACGCACTATCATCATGGGTGGCGGATTCCGTGTCCTGGATTTCCGCCGCTGCAACCGGCATGATACAAATCGCAAGCAGGATGAGGTTAGCGAATATTACTGAAAGCCTCTGCCATCTTTTCATTTCAGCACCTCACTTCTTTCAATCAAAGAGCTAGCGTCCAAAGAGCCGATTCAGGTATTCAATATAGATTCGAGGTCAAAAACTAGTGTTCAAATATTGTATAGGCGTTGATAAATTTCAACCATTTAATGTAATAAGCGCCTAGGACTACCCGGCGGAGGTACTGCCTGGTTCGGGTTCCCCCCTTTGAAATTGGCGCCATGATCGTTAATGTGGTAAAGAAAAGTGAAGGATTAACATCCCTTCGATTCCGCAGGATACGGATCAAAAGCCTAAATTGACCAACTAAAAAGGAAGCTCTCTTGGCTATCTATGCATATAATCTGCTACTAGTACTCGCTCTCATGGCCTGCCTGTGGGCTCTGAGCCTGCTGATAGAGGACGCGGGCATTGCAGACATCTTCTGGGGGTTGGGGTTTGTAATCGTTGCCTGGATCACAGTCATCCGCGTGGATGACCTTGATTGGCGCAAGATTACCGTCCTGCTCCTTGTTTCCATCTGGGGACTGCGTCTGGCTTCACACATTGGACGGCGCAACTGGGGCAAGGAGGAGGATCGCCGCTATAAAAATTGGCGAGAAGAATATGGGGACAGGTTCTGGTGGGTCAGCCTTTTTTTGGTCTTTGGGCTGCAGGGAGTTCTGCTTTGGATCATCTCCCTCGTGGTTCAGGCGGCTCTTTTAACGAATTTGCCCGATCAGATTGTGTGGCTGGATGGCGTCGGCATCTTGCTCTGGTCGGTGGGCTTCATATTTGAAGCGGTTGGCGACTGGCAGTTGGCACGATTTAAAGCAGATCCCAACAACAGCGGAAGAGTCATGGACCGGGGACTCTGGGCCTACACAAGGCATCCCAACTATTTCGGGGAATGTCTCATATGGTGGGGCATCTTTTGTCTGGCATTGACCGCCCCGCGGAATCTCTGGACGGTGGTCAGTCCTGTCACTATCACTTTCCTTCTGCTCAGGGTTTCCGGTGTGACGCTGCTGGAAAAAGATATTGCAGAGCGCCGGCCGGTATACCGAGAATACATAAGAACCACCAGTGCGTTCATTCCTTGGTTCCCAAAAAAGGACACCCATTCATGACACTCATTGAACTGGCAGAACGAGGTTGGCTACCGGATTTTTTAATCGGCTGGGGGATTCGCCAGCTTGATAGAAAGCGCCTTCGCGAGACAGAGATGGAAGACCCGGAACATGAAATGCGGACTCTGAGCGCATTCCTCTCCGAGATGCGTGAAAGCCCCATCGCCCTTGAGACACACAAGCCCAATGAGCAGCATTATGAAGTGCCCGCCGAGTTTTTCGATAAAATCCTGGGAAATCAAATGAAGTACAGTGCATGTTACTGGCCGCCTGGAGTGAAGTCGCTTGATGAGGCGGAAACTGCCATGCTCGAACTGACCTGTGGTAGAGCCCAAGTCGAAGATGGTATGGAAATACTAGATCTCGGCTGCGGCTGGGGATCCCTCTCTTTATGGATCGCCGCTCGATACCCGCAATGTCGAGTGCTGGCGGTCTCCAACTCACACTCCCAAGGGAGCTTCATTCGAAGCAGGTGTGAACAAAGAGGTTTGCATAACATAGAGGTCATGACCTCAGACATGAATCATTTTGTGTCCGAGAAACAGTTCGACCGGATCATTTCAATCGAAATGTTCGAGCACGCGCGCAATTGGGAACGGCTGCTCTCCCGCATCGAGTCATGGCTTAAGCCGGCCGGCAAGCTATTTGTCCATGTTTTCAGCCATCGCCGCCTTGCCTATGCGTTTGAAGAAGAGGGAGAGGACAACTGGATGGGCCGCTTTTTTTTTCTGGTGGCATGATGCCTTCGGATTCCCTCATTCTTTATCACCAACGGGACCTAGCCGTGGAGGCACACTGGCGGCTCAGCGGCATTCACTACAAGAAGACCGCTCGGGCATGGCTCGCAAACCTTGATGCCAACCGCGAGCAAATACTGAGTGTCTTACAAGACGTCTACGGCAGCAAAGATGCCAAACGTTGGTTGCAACGCTGGCGCATCTTTTTTCTCGCCTGCGCCGAATTATTCGGGTACGGCAGTGGCAGGGAATGGATTGTGTCGCATTACCGCTTAGCCAAGCGCTGTTGAAAAACTCATCTGTACGTTCGCCGACCTCTTGCACACCAGCCAAATTTAAATGGCATCATTGCACCAACGCTGGGAGAATGGGTGGAAGTCTGCAGAGGGGCTTGGTGAAGAGCATCTGCACGTCGCCAAGATACCTTTCGGCAAATCCTGCCTCGCAATAACACAAGTAAAACTGCCACATCCTTATGAAGCTTTCCGGGTACCCAAGGCGCCGCACCTGCTCAATATTTTCGAGAAACCGACTGCGCCAGGACTGCAGTGTGGTCACATAGTGTGGGGTGATATCTTCCAGGTGAAAGAGCCTAAGGTCGGTTTCATCCTCTGCTGAACCGCAAATGGCGGTCACTGAAGGGATGCAGCCTCCAGGGAAAATGTAGCGTTTGATGAAGTCCACCGAACGCTTGTGCTCCTCGTACGCAAAATCCGCGATGGTAATGGTCTGCAGCAGCATCATGCCCTCGGATTTGAGAAGATTGCTGCAGCAATTCAAAAAAGTCCCCAGATATTGATGGCCTACGGCCTCGATCATTTCGATGGAGACGAGTTTGTCATAGGAGCCAGCGAGTGCCCGGTAATCCTCCAGGAGAAGTTCTACACGATCTTCCAGTTCTGCCGCTTTGATTCGCTCCTGGGCAAGAGCGTACTGGGAGCCGGAGATGGTCGTTGTCGTAACCCGGCATCCGTAGCGACCTGCGGCGTGAATGGCAAAGCCTCCCCAGCCGGTGCCGATTTCCAGTAGGTGATCTTTAGGAGAAACGTCGAGTTTCCTGCAGATGCGATCATATTTGGCAATGGATGCGTCCGTAAGTGTTGCCTGATCATGCTCGAAGATCCCGCAGGAATAGGTCAGGGTTTCATCCAGGAAAAGCCTATAGAAGTCGTTTCCAAGATCGTAGTGTGCAGCAATGTTCTTCCTGCTTCCCTCCTCCGTATTTTTGCGAAGAAAATGCAACAGGTTATGGAAGGGCGTCATGACCCTTGCCCAACCCTTGTCGAGACCCAAAAATACATCGCGGTTCATGATGATGAGGCGCACGACCTTGGTGAGATCCTCGGAGCGCCAATATCCGGCCATATAGGCTTCACCTGCACCGATGCTGCCGCCCAGCAGCACCTGGGGGTAAAAACGCTGATCGTCCACATAAATCTTAGCGACCATGGAGTCTGCCCCGTTTTGTTCACCAAACTCGAAAGCGCGTCCTTGGTCAATGACGGTCAGTTTGCCGCACTTGATTTGCTTCATTAGAGAAAAAACTGTTTCTCTGGCAAAACGCGATAACGATTTCGAGAGCATTTTTGCGAGGCCCGGATCAGAATTTAAAACGATGCTGTCCCCCACCAAACACCTCCTATGTGCGGGGCGGCCTTTTGGCCGGATGAGTGAAAAATGGCGCACCTTTCAGCCACAGACGCAAGGCCTGCCAATGAATCAATGCAACCACCTTGATGGTCATGGCAGGGTAGTGAATCAGAACGCGCGTAAGATTCGAAATATCGAGCTGTTTGCGCTGAAGATGAAGGGTGGCATCAAATATTTTACTGCCTTTGGCCGTATTGCTGAAATGCACACTCAGGAATTCGGCCGGTTCCCGGAAACGCACGTCGTATTGAACGTCCATGTTCATAAAGGGCGAAACATGAAAAGCCTTGGCAAACCGATACCGTTTCCACCTTTCTACGGGGTGCTCGTTCAGGGCTTTCCCGAGGACATAGCAGTGCTCTTCATGCCAAGGCGTGTTATGGACTTCGGCAACAATGGTTTCAGCGCTCCGGTCGGCTTTGTCGTAGCAATAATAGAAACTGGCGGGATTAAAACAGTGGCCGAAATAGCGCATATGGGTCAAAAGGCGGATGGGGCCTTCGGGCCGTTCCTGCGTGCGCTCTTCCACAAGATTTCTCACGGCCTCATCCAATGAAACCTGCGGGTCTCCCAGGTGGTCCCTGCGACGAAACCAGGCGATGTTGAATTTTTCGAAGGACCAACACGAATACTCATCAAACAGGCGCGGCAATTCATCCAGGTCGAGGAACATCAGGAACACACCGTAACGAAATTCGTTTCGGACCGGGAAAAAGCGCCGGTGCCGCAGGTAACCTTCGTAAATGCAGCTGTGCATGGTCAGATGGCCTCATCGAAGTGTCTGCAAACAGTCAGCGCGCTGTTGACCCCGTCTTCGTGGAATCCGTACCCCCAGTACGCCCCGCAAAAATAGGTGCGGTCCGCACCGTTGATTTCTTCATGGCGTTTCTGCATGAGGGTCCCGTGGTAAGTGTAGGCCGGATGATGGTAGTTCATTCGAGTTACCGTTTGATAGGGGTCGATAGCTCTGGTCGGGTTCAGAGTGACACACAACTCGACGGGTGAGTTCAGTCCCTGCAGGATGTTCATGTTATAGGTCAGGGCCACGTAACCCGATTCATGGCGGGGAATATAATAGTTCCAGCTGGCCCATGCCGCTTTGTGTCTCGGCAGCAGAGAAGCGTCTTGATGCAGGACCGCCAGGTTGTCCTGGTAGGCAATGCCGCCCAAAATTTCACGCTCTGCCTCGGAAGGATCCGAAAGCATAGCCAACGCCTGATCGCTGTGAGCTGCAATGACCACCTGATCGAAACGCTCAACCGGCCCCCGATTGGTCTTGATTTCCACACGATCAGTATGCCGTTTGACCGACAACACCGGACACTGAAGTCGCAAATTGCCGGCATACGGGCGGGTCAGAGGTTCTACGTAAGTTCTGGATCCTCCTTTGATGACGAGCCATTGTGGTTGATTCCTTAATTTGAGGATGCCGTGATTGTGGAAAAACTGGACAAAGTAGCGAGCTGGAAAATCATTAAATTTTGCCGGGTCGGCCGACCAGATCGCTTCTCCCATGGGAATGATGAAGTGTTTGATGAATGCCTTTGAATACCCCTTGCCATTGAGGTATTCGCCAAGGGTGATCCGATAGTCATCTTTTTTCAGGAGTTCGAGTGATTCTATCCGAAAGCGAAAGGTGTCCAGAAGCATCCGATAAAAGGTCGGTCTTAGCAGGTTGATCCGCTGGGCGAAGAGGGAATTGAGAGAACTTGGGCTGTATTCCAGGCCCGTCTCTTGACATTGGACGCTGAAGCTCATCTTGGTCGGCTTCCACGAAACTCCGAGCAGCTTCATCAATTTAACAAAATTGGGATAGGTCTTCTCATTAAACACGATAAAGCCCGTGTCAACCGGATAGCTGGTTCCATTGACGCTAACGTCGATCGTGTGGGTGTGACCTCCTGCATAATCTTCAGCTTCAAAGACGACTACTTCGTGTCTGCGGGATAGCAGGTATGCGGCCACCATTCCCGCGATGCCTGTGCCAATAACTGCAATTCTCATTTTGAACTCGACCCCTTGAAATGATGAACGGGTGTGGCTCCAGTTACTTAAAAGGACGAAGCTTCGAGGTAACCTGTGCAACTGGGCGGAAGTCTCTAATCAATTATGGAGCAACTCAATGTCTGGTATAAGTGATCGTTAATGGGCGTCGACCTTCACCGCCCGGTAATCGATCCGTTCAGGTCGCTACCCGCCTCTCAACAACTTTGGCCGTGAAGAGAAGAGCAGGAACAGCTGCACTCCACACAACGGCGAGAGTCAAGAGGCTTGCCATACCCATCGCTTGTTGCGCAGCACCCAGTTGCGCTCCACCGTAATAGGCTGCAGGTCCTCCCAGTGCCCCCAAAATCGCTGCCAGAAGGTATCTCCCATGCAGCCATTTGAGCGACACATTAAGCAGTGTTGCGAAGTTGACCCACATGAAAACCATCCAGATGGGGCTGAGAGGAAACGATAGCCAGTAGCGGATAGGCGCAAAAACTCCAAAAGCGATGAGCCCTGTGTCGATAATGAAACCCAACACTCCGGCGGCAACACTCAATGCAACTTCAGCCAGCCATCTCGGGTTCCTGAAGAGATTACATGCCACTGCCACCAGCACCACCACAGGCCCCAGCCAGGGGAGGCCGCAAGCCGCCCCCAATACCGATGCAAACCAACCCGCCTCAAAAACCAGTATGTTGATCAACATTCGCATCTGCTACATTCCGATACAGTGTCAGATCGGACCATTTGGATAGCCTATTTCAGCCATTGATCGATCCGGGCAGCGAAGAAGGTCACAATAGAACAGAGCACGCCACCCCAGGCAATATCCACCAAAGCCATGCGCAGCGGGTATTTATCTATCAGCGAGTAATTGGTCATGTCGTACACCCCGTAGAGTGTTACCCCATACACAAAACCCCAGAACAGCGAGGAAGCGATCAGGTTCTGAACATCCACCCTGGGAAGTGCGAAAATAAGGATCCCCAGGGGGATAAGGAGGTAAACCACGCACGCCGCCCACACCACGGGTGCAAGCGAATCCCCCTGCATGCGCGCCAAAGGACCCAGCTCAGATTTATAGAATCTGACCATAATCTTCCCGAGCCAAGTGAGATCAATCAGGAGAAATATGGGCAGGACCAGCACATAGGTTTTTATAAAATGCCACATCTCGTGCTCCGTAAATGTCAAAGCCTTCTATTCGGCCAAGCAACAATTTACCAAATGCGGACTTGCTGGATTCCCGCCGGAAGCACGCGGAAATGACGGCAAATCACCTCAATGTCATATGCGTATCGTTATTCAGAAGTCATACAGATTCCAATTTTCAATCTAAAACAACTAAGTTTGTTTTTCAATTTGTTGCTGTCGAAATCATAATCATTATCGCTGAACATTCGGGTTGCAAAACAGATCCTTGGATGACCTGCCGAGGGTCAAGGGTGGGTTGAGCAGTCTTTTCTCAAAAGGATTCTTTCTATGGCCTTCCGCCTGAAAGCAAAGATCCGTCTCAGCTGAATCCCCACCAGGGGGTGGACTGTTTCACCGACGGGCCACAGGGGCAACCGATAATGGACCTCGTCCTGCATTATGGTTACGCCTGCTTCTTCATTAAATCGGTGAATATGAATCCACAACTTGTATGGGCCTTCGACCTGTTCGTCCACAAACCGAAACGGCGGGTCCCACAACGAAATATTCGTGCGGAAAGCCGAACAGTCGCAGACGATAATCGATCCGAGTGCCTTCTGCCATAACGATAGGCAGTGGTGTGACGATGTGAAAATTGAGCTCCGGTGGTGTAATGCGCTCTAGATTATTCGCTTCGCAGAAAAACGAAAAAACCGTTTGAATATCGAGGGGCAGATCCATGGAGGTCCGAAGAACGCGAATCATACTCGATGGCTTTTCCTGCCCGAGGGTGATTTCAGACGGAGCTTCCATAGATGCGCTCCGCCTCTAGCTTTAGAGCTGCGTTCATCATCTCGAACGCCCTTTGCCCCTGCTCCCTGAGCCAGCCCCACATCATCGATAAAAACAGCCCGCTGTACTCTTCTTTCTGAACAAAACGGACTTCGGTTTCTCCGAGAGTCTCCAGCATGAAAGAATGTCTCCCATCCAGCAGACCGGGCACGATCAAACTCCCAAGCCATTTGATTTTTGCTTCGTCGGCGACCTCCAGGATCGTCGGCCGGACAAGCATCGGCATGCCGCAGGGCAACCGGGCAATGACCTTCAATCGTTCTCCTACGATCAGATTGCCTTTGATATGCCTTATAAATGGATTCCACGAGCCATAGTGAGGAAAATCTGTCAGAACCTTCCAAACGACAGCGGCGGGAGAATGGATTTCGATCTCTGTTGTTATCCATCGCTTGGGAGGCATGGACTGGACTCCAAACTTTCGATTTCAGATAATTTATAACTACTTAAAATGAGATGCTTCATTTTACTGTGATCGCAAGGGCGCCAAAATTGCGAGGAAACTGCACCCGTTTCGCGACTAAGCATAGGGAGTTGCGGCGAATATTGCAATATGCCTAGTGTAACGTCCAATCCCGTTGACATCCTGGGGTTAGCTTTCTATAAACTTATTGAAACAACCAAATAGAACGTATTCAAACAGGATGATCTCTCAATAGCGGCAGGTACGCAGTACCGAGTCGCTGGCCCGTTGTTCCCGCATGCTTTGCTTGGCGGGAATCGAGGCGAAGGGCACTGGATACCCGCTTCGCGGGTATGACGGATAGAAATTGAAGGACATTTGGCCATGCATGAGAGCACCGACTATGTGGAGAAGACGATCAGGAAACTCTTCAAGACTCAACGACTTGCCGTTCTATCCACCCAGAACTCGGGACAGCCTTATGCCAGCCTGGTGGCCTTTGTCGCCGACGAAGACCTTGCACACCTGTATTTCGCAACCGCTCGAACTACGAGGAAATACCATAACCTGGATACCGATCCCCGGGTCGCAATGCTCATGGATACTCGATCAAACCTGGAGTCGGACATTCATGAGGCAGTGGCGGTGACGGCTGTAGGAATCGCCTCTGAAATCAGGGAACAGGACAGGAAAGAGGGAATGGAGCTCTATCTGTCGAAACATCCCTATCTGCAGGATTTCGTTCGAGCGGAAAGCTGCGCGCTGATCAGGGCAGCAGTCAAGACCTACTACCTGGTGACTCGTTTTCAACAAGTCATGGAGCTGCGCATATCGCCATGAACTGGATCATTTCCCTTGAAGGCATGCCTGAACAGCCCCTGCGGACAATCGGTGGAAAAGGATCCGCTCTGGCTTTCCTTGCCAAAAATGGCTTCACCATACCCAAGACTCTTTGCGTCACCACCGACTGCTATGACCATTTCGTAACGCATACCGGCCTTCGCGAGCGCATCCTGATGGAATTGAACAGGAAGGATTTCAATGAAATGCGCTGGGAGGAAATCTGGGACGCGTCTCTCAGAATCCGCAACATGTTCCTTACGGAAAAGCTTCCACAGGACCTTGCTGCCCGATTGGGCGAAGTGTTGTCGTCCTGGCAGGCGGCTGAGGCTGTGGTGGTGCGATCTTCCTCATCCGATGAAGATACTTCCGCAACCTCTTTTGCCGGTCTCCATGAATCCTATGTGAACATTTGCGGGGTCGAATCCATCATCGAACACATCAAGCTCGTCTGGGCCTCGCTTTGGTCCGATGCGGCTCTTCTCTACCGCCAGGAAATCGGCCTGGATGCTGACAGAAGCCGCATGGCGGTTATCGTCCAGGAACTAATCAGCGGGCAGAGCTCAGGCGTAGTGTTCAGCGCCAATCCCACCGATCCATCTCAACTGGTAGTGGAATCCATTTACGGGCTCAATCAGGGCCTGGTGGATGGCTTGCTGGAGCCGGACCGATGGCTTGTCGATCGAGCCAGTCTGAGGGTTTTGTCTCATACGCGAGCGCAAAGAGACACAATGATGGTCCCCGGCAGGCTGGGGACCCAGTTGGTAGCGCTGTCGAAAGAGGAGGCGGGTCGGCCTCCGCTGTCCCGCGAGGAGGTTCTCCAGATTGCAGCTTTGGCCATGCGAGCGGAAAAGACCTTCGGCCAACCCCAGGACATGGAATGGACGCTAGGGGATGGAAAGCTGATCGTGCTGCAGTCACGGCCCATCACTATGCTCGAGCCGAGCCGGAGCGACGATAAAAGAACGTGGTATTTGAGTCTTCGGAGGAGTTTCGAAAACCTTAAGAGCCTCCGCAATAAAATCGAACATGAGGTCATTCCCGCCATGGAAAGAGAAGCCGAACAGCTGGCGCGCCAGGATCTGAAGGCGCTGTCGGACGACGAACTGAAAGAGGAGATCAACCGGCGCAAGGCCGTTGAAAGCAAATGGAATACGATCTATTGGGAAGAATACATTCCCTTCGCTCACGGTGTACGTTTATTCGGGCAGTTTTACAATGACACCGTGCGCCCCGCCGATCCATATGAATTTGTAAGCCTCCTCGGCGCAACCGCAATGGAAAGCCTTGCCAGGAATCGGATGCTGGAAGATATGGCAGCAATGGTTCGCTCCGACAGGCAGCTCCAGGAGCAACTGGTCAACGGACAATATCTCAGTGCGGACCAGTCATTCTTGAATGTACTTCGGCAGTTCATTGACCAGTTCGGCGATCTTTCCTGCGCCGTTACCGGTTTCGTCCAATGCAGCCAGGGGCCGGAAGGGCTTATCAGATTGGTTCTCGAGATGGCCGCACATTCTGCACCGCAAGCCTCTCACTCGGGAGAAGTTGAATCTCTCAAAGCTGCTTTTTTGAATCGTTTTTCCGATGAAAAAAGGCTGCTCGCCGAAGAACTCCTCGATCTGGCAAGAGCCAGCTACCGCTTGCGGGATGACGACAACATCAAACTGGCACGGATAGAAGCCCAGAAGTTGGCCGCTATCCAGGAGGCTCAAAGCAGGATCATGCAGAAAGGCTTGAACAACGTCGCCCGGGGACTCGCTGAAGAGTTCTCTGTATCGGGCAGCAGCGCTTTGTCCTCTCCAGTCCCGTCCGCTCAGAAGACCGACATGGCGGATGAGAAGGTCAGGCCGAGACAGCTGAGAGGCCAGCCCGCCGGGCCGGGCATAGCGAGAGGGCCGGCGCGCATCATATGGGATGCAGCCGATCTTTTGGCATTCAAGCATGGTGAAGTGTTGATTTGTGATGCCGTCGATCCCAACATGACCTTTGTTGTGCCGCTGGCTGCGGCCATTGTCGAGCGAAGGGGCGGAATGCTTATACACGGCGCGATCATAGCCCGCGAGTATGGCCTGCCGTGCGTGACCGGCTTAAGCGGCGTGGTGGATCTCATCAAAACAGGCGATCTAGTTACGGTAGACGGTTTTCTGGGAATAGTGACGGTCGGATCAGTTGAGCTCTAATAGACATTATGTCATAGGAGGCAACGAGCCGAAAAACCACCACAGCATTCATAACATTAGAGCGGTGCCCATTAAAATGGGGTCAGCATATGGAAAGAGAGAACCTCTGCCCCCTAAAATTAAGGATAGACGCACCCGCACCAATCCTTGGACGAGACTGCCCGCTAACCGTAGTGATAGCCGCTAATTTGGAGGAAAGTTAAATAATATAAGCAAGTTCTAAATCTCATGGCCAATCGAGAGCAACCACCGGAAAACATACGCCAGGGTTGCAGCGGCGAATAATCCGGAGAACCACAGGAATGCGAACCAAAGCCATTGTTTTTGCTTTTCAGTACATGCTCTCATGCGACGCTTTCCCTCGAAAAATATAGTAGCAATAGGCCGTGTAGGTGAGCACCACCGGCAGCATTACAACCGTGCCGATCAGAAGCAGGGACTGCGACGGCGCGGATGCCGCCGCCTGGCGAAAAGTGATTTGAAACGGCACCAGCCATGGCCACAAGCTGGCGCCGAGGCCTAAATAGGCCGTCAGGAATACTACCATGCTGAGAAAAAACGGCCGGTGTTCGTGCCCATGGCGAAGATCAAGCCATATCAGACTGAAACAAATCACTGTGACCAGAGGAATTGGCAGCAGCCGAAACAAATTCGGTACACTGAACCACAGATTCTTAATGTCCGGATTCATTAGCGGCATGCTGATGCTCACTGCTACCAGAAACAGCCCGACCAGGCCCAGCATATAGGAGGCGCATTTTCTGGCCCAGGCCTGGGTGATCCCGTCGGTTTTCATTACCAACCAGGTCGCTCCCAGCAAGGCATAGCCGAAAACCAATCCCATTCCTGACATGATGCTGTAGGCGTTAAGCCAATCGAAGGGGCTTCCGCTGAAACTGCGACCTTGCACCTGCACACCCTGCACGAAGGCGCCCAGGATCAAACCCTGCATCGTGGCGGCAGTTATCGAGCCTAGATTAAAGGCGTGGTCCCAAAGGATGCGAGACCGGTTGGCCTTGAAGCGAAATTCGAAGGCTACTCCGCGAAAGATCAAACCGAGCAGCATGAGGATCACCGGGATGTAGAACGCAGGCATGAGGATCGAGTAGGCCAGCGGAAACGCCGCCAGAAGCCCTCCACCGCTCAGCACGAGCCATGTTTCGTTGCCGTCCCAGAAGGGGGCGATGGAATTCATCATCCGGTTCCGACACTGATCCGAAGGGGCGAAGGGAAACAGGATGCCCACCCCGAGATCGAACCCATCCAGCAAAACGTACAAAAACAATGCCGTGGCAATCAGGCCAAACCAAATCAGCGGCAAGTCCACAAAGTTGTGGAAACTAAACATGCCGGTCTCCTTCCTCGGTAATCAGGTTGGTAATCAGGGGTGGTTCTTTGACGCCATGGGCGCCGTAGAGCTCCTCTTCAGGTTCGGGCCCCCTGACGATCAGTTTCAGTATATAATAGACACCGGCGCTGAAGATGAAACCGTAGGTAAAAATGAAAACAGTAAGGGAGATGACGATGGGTGCGCTGACTACCGGTGAAATGGCTTCAGACGTGCGCATCTGGTCATAGATGATGTAAGGCTGGCGGCCGACCTCGGTCACGATCCAGCCGGCCAGAACGGCAATGAACCCGGAGGGAGTCAGGGCCATGCACCAGTACTGAAACCAGTGCGTATCAAAGAGCCGTTTGCGGAAGTAAAGGATCAACCCCATGACGCCGGTCACAATCATCAACAATCCCAAACCGACCATGATGCGAAATGCCCAAAAGACCGGCAGTACCGGAGGACGGTTCTCCCTTGGCCACTCCTTAAGGCCCTTCACTTCGCCTTCAAGACTGTGCGTCAGGATAAGACTCGATAGCTTTGGGATTTCAATGGCATAGCGGGTTATTTCCTGTTGCTGGTCAGGCCAGCCAAACAGTTTCAGGGCTGCACCCCGCTCGGTTTCCCAGATTCCCTCCATTGCTCCAACTTTCATTGGCTGATGCTCCAGGGTGTTGAGCCCATGCAGATCACCCAAAAGCAATTGAATGGGGGCGACAAAGATGGCCATGATCATCGCCATGCCGAGCATAACCCGCGCCTGTTTGACATTGCGGTCCCGCGACAGATAGTACGCGCCGACTCCCGCCGCCACAAAAGCCGTAGTCAGGTAAGCCGCGGTGACCGTGTGCGCAAAACGGTTGACAAAGGAGGGGTTGAAGATAATCTCCAGCCAGTTGCTCGGGTAAAACAGGCCGTCCCCGGCCAGGGCAAATCCCTGCGGCGTCTGCATCCAGCTGTTGGCGGAAAGGATCCAGAAGGCGGAAACGAGGGTCCCCACTGCTACGATGATGGTCGAAGCGAAGTGCATCCTGGGACTGACGCGGTTCCAGCCAAACAGCATCACACCCAAAAACGAAGCCTCCAGAAAAAACGCCGTCAGCACCTCAAAGCCCAGCAGAGGCCCCAGCACATTCCCCGCCCGGTCGGAAAAAACCGACCAGTTGGTGCCAAACTGAAACGACAGGACTACCCCGGAGACAACTCCCATGCCAAAGGTGACCGCGAAGATCTTCACCCACATGCGGTACACTGACGCGTAGACGGGATTGCCGGTTCTTAGCCAGCGCCATTCAAGCACGGCGAGCCAACTCGCAAGTCCTATGGTGAATGCCGGAAAAAGGATGTGGAAGGAGACAGTGAAGGCAAACTGGATGCGCGAAAGTGTCGTAGGATCCAGACTCTCGAACATGGTTGAAATCTCTGGGTTGATAAGTCTAAAAATTACATCATTAATCCCAAAAAGTAATCGTCTTGATCGGCCACTCAAACGGTTACATGGCCGCATTTTCAGCACATAGCGACGCAAGGAAAAAAAGATGCGTCAACGAGCCTTCCGCTCGTCAAGGCATACACTCAATCGACGAAGCCGGTGATGTGGTAAGCGAGGCCGTAATAAAAAGACTCGCCTAGTTCCATGTTCACTCGTAGAGCCAATGCACTACCAATTTGAATAATGCCGCAACTCGCAACATACAACATTGGAATGCCGGCTGAACAACTGATTTAAAAAGCCAGGCAGAAAGAGCACTACCTGGCTTTCATTCTTCTAACCCCCGGCAAACGGCTGTGGAGATTTCGCATCATCGACGCAGTTTTTCAGTTCCTCTTCAGATACGTCTTTTCTGTCTTTTAATGCATCCAGAGGACAGACAAATTCGTTACCGGCCTTGTCCTTTACCCATACAAACTGAGTTCTGCCTTTTGGGGTCGTAACCTCTGCCATTTTGCCCTCCTGTTTTTGGTTTAATGTTTTTGGGAACCTGACAGTGGAAGTATATATCAAGAAAAAAAAGTGTGCCAGCAAAACCGACAAGATCAACTCAAAAGAGATACTAGAGTCACTTAAATACCTGATTTCTGATGAAAGCCCTATGACTATAATGTGCGGGATTAAGTACTGAGTCAGTATCGAAATGCCCTCACACAAACATAAAAATAAAAAGAGGAAGCCATTTTAAATTGATTTTGGCTTTTTCCAAGAATGATTACCATATTGATGTTTAGTACTGCGATTACCGAGAGCAAATAGGCAACATAGATTCAATCAGTTTAAAGAAGCCTTAAAATCATCAGCTTGCAATCCGCAGAAGGAAAGCCATGAAGAATTCACCCTATAACGTTTTAATCGTCGGCGCCGGCTTGCAGGCCTTTCTTGTGCGCAACACCTTTTTGCAAAAGGAATTTCTTTTTTGCTTTTGGAAGGGTCTGATGCTGTCGGGGGAAGAGTACGCACCGATGAGGTAAACGGATTTCTTTTGGACCGCGGTTTCCAGGTACTCCAGACGGCATATCCGGAGGCACAGCAAACTCTGGATTATTCCAGGTTAGACCTTCATCGCTTCGCTGCTGGTGCATTAGTGAGATTTAGAGGCCGGTTTCATCGCGTCATGGACCCTTGGCGCAACCCTCAGAAATTATTACATGCGATCTTTTCGCCCATAGGCACCTTCGCTGACAAGCTGAGGGTAGCCCATCTGAAATATCAGGTCTGTTATGGATCAATCGAGGCGCTTTTTCACAAGAGGGAAACCTCAACCATTATGGCACTTCGTAACTATGGGTTTTCAAATGCAATGATAGATCGATTCTTTCGGCCTTTTTTCAGCGGTGTTTTCTTTGAGAATGAGCTCGAAACATCCAGCCGAATGTTTGAATTTGTTTTTCGAATGTTTGCCAAAGGGGATGTGGCTTTGCCAAAGCACGGAATGCGCATGATCCCTGAGCAAATAGCTGCCCCTCTGCCATGGCAATCTATCAGTTTGAACACAAGGGTGGAGGCCGTAACGGAAGACAAAGTCTTGCTTGCTTCGGGTGAAGAGATCAAAGCTGATTACGTAGTTCTGGCAACAGATGGAACCGAGACGGGACGGCTGCTGTCCGATTCAAGAAGCTTTGAGACATGCCCTGCCACGTGCCTTTACTTTTCCTCTACAACCCCTCCCATTAATGAGCCCATCCTGGTTCTGGACGGAGATGGAACCGGGCCTGTAACCAACCTTTGCGTGCCAAGTGTTGTCTCGAACAGTTATGCGCCGGCTGGAAAGTCGCTAATTTCAGCTACAGTACTTGGACATCCAAAAGAGAGCGACCAGGGTCTGGAAGCCATGGTCCGAGTCCAACTCACCGGATGGTTTGGTGCGATGGTGGAGCAATGGGAGCATTTGAAAACCTACCATATCCTTCATGCATTACCGAGACAGACTCCTCCTCTTTTTGATCCTTTCCATCAACCATACAGAGCAAGGAAAAAGTTGCTGGTCTGCGGCGAATACCATAGCGTATCGTCGATACAATGGGCGATGTGCTCCGGAAGAAAAACAGCAGAACTCATCGCTTCTGAACTGCACGCATGAAGTCATACTCAAAATCCACACCTGCAAGAAGGAGCAGTTTCAGATCTTTGGATTGAGCTTCCCCGGATGCTCCTTAAGACCATCTATCCAACGTTTAGGGAAAGCCTCTATGCCATTTGCAGCCCCAAGCAGAGCTCCAAGAATTGCTCCGCGATGCGCATTGTCGCCGCCGAGGTTGGTGTTCACCACAAGAGCCCTTTCCAGCTCTTGCTCATATTTCAGGGCGAGGTAGAGAACAGCTGGAACTGAATCCTCGACGTAGCATGCAGTGCTGAGATTGCGCCCGATTACGTCCTGATCGTCTTTTTTAAGCCATTCGGTATAGGGACGTCGAAACATCCCACTCTCCTCTTTATTGGTTTTGCCCAGTATGACTTCTCGAACAGACTTGCCCTCCAAAACATCGAGCAAAATGTCGATGATCAGACTTGCGGCAGCTTTCATTTTACTGCCCGGGTGGGTTATTGAAAGATGCTCAAGGGCCGCATCTTTCGCTTTGGGAGGGTGGTTAAGATAGAATACCACAATCGGAACGACTCCCACGAGTCCACCAATATGTTTCTCTACAACCCCACAACTCCTCGGACTTACTCCTCTTGCAAAATTGGTAAAAAAGTTTCTATGGCATTCTTCGATGTAGGTGTCTCGATGGGAGCCGGGGGAAGTCATAAAAGCAATGTATCTCTTCAGGTAGTCATCTGCGTCGTACTCTCCTTTTTGAGATAGCGATTCAATCAACAAAGCAGCTAACTTCAGGTTTAGAGTATTTTCTCCGGCTTGGAGGAACTGGTGATAATGTACGCCTTTTCGCCCCCAGTATTTTGCCTGGTCATGGAGGATTTCTCCCAGTTCGTTCTCCGAACGGTATGAAGAACGCCACAATATGCTGTCAGGGTGTGGATTTCGTGGTACTAAGTAATCTCGCACCACTCCATAGTCGCGAGCCAGGGCAGCCCGATTATAATACCAATGCACCGGCATGGCCAATGCATCACCGATGAAGAGGCCATAGAGAGTTCCTTCACATTGCGAATCCATGTGCATCCTTGTTTGCCTTAATGTGGTCAGTCAGTTTCATGTCAATCAAATCAATACACTACAGTTTGCACATTATCAGAGCAGGCAGTCGGTTAAAGCAAGATCACTCATTTAGTTCAACATATATCTTGAAATTCTTTTGTGGCAAAGGAAACATGACAAAGACAGACCAATTTTGTGACGATTTGATGGTGAGCAATGACAAGCAACACCATGGTGTGGCGACAGTGGTGGTCGCAATGATCAGCCTATCGACGCACATCGAGTTTCGCGCATGTTTTCTTGTTTAGGAAGGACTTGAAAAAGGGTATTAGGCCGCGTCTGTGGTAGTCTCCTCCCGCGGTGGCCGCATGCGGAGTTCTCCAACGCCCTGTTTTAGTGATCGACGAAGGCGGGCTCTTATTATCCGGGGTAGCCATAGGCAAAATTATGGAGGACGACTGGTTCATCGACAGGTGTTCTGGTTTTTCCCTCTTGAGGATCCGGCTGCTGTTCCCACAATCCAAGATGCCGGAGCATGAGTTCTATGGCTGCGGATTTGGGATGAGGTCTATTTTCTGAATTTCGTAGCCCTGTTGGTACTGAAGCCGCTATGCATGGCAGTCTGCGCTACCCCGTCGAGAAAGTGAAGATATGGCTTTCGATTCTTGAAACCGCCAGACCACCTGCGCACAATGAATTGCATCACTTATGTTGCGAGTTAATCTAGGTAGTTGAAGTTGTTCGTGAATTGTATTTTCCTGCTGGAAATCCAGTATTGCATAAAATAACAGCACGATAGGCTTATGTAAGGCCGGTTTTTTGTAAGA
>Ga0210077_1000280_pt1 | contig 21225 bp, 22 predicted proteins | sample RushMan_CattailN_5_FD_185556 | JGI IMG/M metagenome (GOLD analysis project Ga0210077, IMG submission 185556) | Wetland microbial communities from San Francisco Bay, California, USA, that impact long-term carbon sequestration -... | ecosystem: Environmental > Aquatic > Marine > Wetlands ... | reverse complement strand
GTGAGTGGTTTAATGCAATCGGTTCCTATGTCGTCGAATCAATGAGGTGCTTTTCATAATCATCTTTGATCCATTCAAACCGCCTCTTGAAAATTAGCAGCACGCCTTGAAACGACCACAAATGATTACTTTAGCAAGTAGGCGGCTTTTTAGAAACCATCAATGTTGAGTTTAAAATCTGAAAATTTCACGAACTGGGGGCTTTATAAGCTGGATTAAGGGAAAACCAGATAAGGGACAGACGGTTAAAGGCCGCAAACGGTGAGCGTTTGCAACACTTCTTTGAACATATCCGTCTGTCTCAGAATCCCGACAATTTTTTTGTTCCGGGTTACCAGCAAAGACTGATGATGCTCCAGAGCCAACTGATGTATGGCTTCGCTCAGGGGAGCATCTTCAGAAACATACTCACCGGGCGCCGGAACGCTTATCAGTGTTTTGACCTTCAGCCGGCCTGCACCTTTGCAGATATCCATTAAAGGTTTGTCCCAAAATCTGCATTGATTGAGCATCGGCTCCAAATACTTGAAACTGACGCCAAACCTGGACAGGGATTTGTAATTACCGGTCTGTTTTCCTTTGGGTTCCAATACCCTGAGCACATCCAGCTGGCTTACTTTACCGACAATCTCACCGTTATAATCGGATATAAGCAGGATTCGGTGGCGATGAATCCCCTGCTCGAATGCTTGTTGAGCCTCGCCAAGGGCAAGGGCGGCCTCATACAGGTTGGCCTCGCTTGAAATGGTTTCATATTCGGAAATCGGAATCATTAAATCTTTGACGATTTTGTTTTTCATGTGACCCTATTTATGGATGGACACTAGGTAAAACTCAGGCCCAGTAGGGATGGATAAGGTCTTCAAATATGGCCAAAGCCGCTTCAGCGCCATGTCCTGCTGCGGTGACGATTTGCTTGTATCCGCCCGAGACGTCGCCTGCTGTATAGATTCCCGGAACATTTGTTCTATAGTTATCGTGCTTGATGTACCCTTCATCCGTCAGTTCGAGTCCGATTTTTTTTGCCAGATCAACGGCAGGATCATAACCGATGGCAATAAATACGGCATTAACGCTGCGGGTGTAAGATTCTTGGGTTTTATTATTGTAAAGCAAAACTTCTTCTACCCGATGCTTCCCTCTGATTTCTTTGACAATGGTATCAAAGAGAATCGGAATATTGTTTTGAATTAGATTTTTCACCAGAAAATCCTGAGATTTCAGCGTGTCTCTTCTGTGAACAATCGTGACATCCACACCGATGTGATGCAGGTGGAGCGCTTCTGTGGCAGCGCTGTTGCCGCCGCCCACAACAATTGCTTTTTTCCCTTTAAAGAACGGACCGTCACAGGTCGCGCAATAACTGACGCCATGGCCGGCCAAGCGGGATTCGCCTGGAACCTTAAGATTTCTATACGTGGCACCGGTTGTCATCAGCACGGACTTGGTATTGAATTTTCTCCGGTTGGTCTGCACCCTGATGGGATTGCCGGGTGTGATTTCAGAAGCTGCTTCTCCCGGGAAAATCTGAACATATTCCAGCGCGTGGGTCACCAGAATGTCCACAAGCGTCTTTCCGCCGATCTGTTTGAGTCCCGGATAATTTTCAACAATGGGGGTCGTGGCCACCTGACCTCCGAGAACCCCTTTTTCCAGGACCACTGTATTAAGGCCGCTTCGTGCCGCGTAAATTCCGGCTGTCAAACCGGCTGGGCCGCCGCCTATAATCACAAGGTCCGCGTCAACCTCCTCTGCATCGACTTCAGGGATAAAAACCGTCTGCTGTTCCATTTTTTCCAGAGAAAGCATGAACAGTTCCTCGTTCTGGGCGCCCTGGGCAATCAATATGTCGTTTGCAAAGGTCTGTGGAACGGATTGAGCTGAATATTGATTGGCAAGCTCGGGGTTGGCCTGGATATCGATGATTTCCAGAGAAATCAAATCGGGCTTTTCAACAGCAGCCTTTAACGTGTTGAGAGCCTGCTGGGGGCAATATGGACAGCTTGGGCTGACAAAAACCTTGATTCCCCTTGGGGTGTCTATTCTTTTGATGACCTGACGTGATTGTTCGCTGAGATTGCTCTCCTGAAGCCCAATGAGAATGAGGGCTTCCAGAAAAATACGACCTTCTTCACCCAGGGGCGCGCCCAGCCACCGGATGTTGTAATGGTCGGGGTCGAAAATCAGCGTCGGTGAGGACTCAACGTTCCATTTTTGGGCGGATTTATGATTTAAATCAAATTCACGAATCACAATTTTATCGGTGAGCTGTCGAAAAAAGCGAATGGCCTGTCGAGCGGCATCGCTGAATACATCATTCTGACCCGGCTGAGTGTACAAAAAAATTGGGATTTCCCTTTTAATCGATCCCAAGATTCTCGTAATCTCTTGCTGGGCTTCCAGCATCTGGGTTTCTTCCTGTGGATCCATCGTTTAATGTCCTTTTCCTATAAAATCGGTCTTTCGAGGCAAGTTGTCCGACTAAATATCCTACAGCGACAACCGCAGCAACCATGAGGATGTCGATGATTAAAACTGCCAAAACCCTTTAAAATAATCATCAGCAAGGCGTTGTCAACGACATTTGCCTGATATTATAGCGGTTAATGTTAACCCTGCCGCTGCGAATCATCTTGGATTAAACAAAGGGCATTATCGCGCTTGAATCGGCACGAAGGCACACTCTGCAGGACCGCAGTAATCCCCGATATACTTGGAACTGGGACGGTAAAGAACCGGTTTGGAGCCTGCACCGCCGAACTGTTCCTCTATAACATGAGCAGCCCATCCGGAAATTCTGGCGATGGCAAATAAGGGCGTAAATAGATCGACCGGAAACCCCATGTAATAGTACAAAGATGCGCTGTAAAAATCGACGTTCACAAAAATATCTGTTCCCTTTCTTTGTTTAAAAGCTTCTTTTCCTTTTTTTTCAAGAACTTTGGACATTTCATACCATTTGAGGTTTCCGGTACGCTCGCCCATTTTTTTGCACATCGGGGCGAGAATATGGGCTCTGGGGTCATCTGTTTTGTAAACCGCATGGCCCAGACCCATGATTTTTCCGCCGGAGTCGAGCAGATGGTTGACATACGATTCAACCTTGTCGACGGTGCCGATTTCAAGAAGCATTTCCATAACACGGGCGTTTGCTCCCCCGTGCAAATCTCCGGACAAGGAACCCACGGCGGCGGCTATGGCCGAATACATGTGGGCTCTTGTTGATGCCACTTGTCTGGCTGAAAATGTTGAAGCATTAAAAGAATGTTCTGCATGAAGAACCAGACAAGTGTCAAAAAAGCTGGAAAGCTCTTCGTCCGGGATGGTTCCGTTCAGCATATAAAGAAAATTGGCGGCATGGCCCAGGTCCGGATTCGGATCAACCGGTTCGTTGTTGTTTCGGATGCGGTTCCAGGCAGCGACGATGGTTGGGAATTTTGCAATGAGCTTTATCCCCATGCGAAGCGTTGCTTCCCGGGAATGTTCCCGGGTGTCTGGATCGTGGTGGGCCAGGAGGGCAACCGCTGCCTGAAGGATATCCATGGGAAGGGCGTCTTTGGGCCGTGTTTTAAGGGCGGCAATCACCTCGGGCGGAATCGAACGTTGCGAGACAAGTTGTTTTTTGAAGTTTTCAAGCGCTTCTTTCTTGGGCAGTTGTTCATAGAAAAGGAGATAGACGACTTCTTCAAAGGAAACCTTACCTGCCAGATCCGGAACAAAATACCCTCTGTAAACGAGTTTGCCGGCGATACCATCAACAAGGCTGATTCGGGTTGTGGCGACCTTAAAACCGCGGAGGCCCGTATTTAAAATAGGTTGACAAACTTCCATAATTCACCTCCGTTAGTGCTTTTTAGTTAAATTTATCATATAAAGATCTATAATACCATAAGGGACTTCAGGGGAGTGGATGATTCTATTTTTTTATATGGTGACGTTTGAGTTTGTAAGCAATATCCGGAAACGTTACCCCATGCAGGCGCAGGATATTCGGTTCGATGTCGAAAATATCGACCGCATGCCGGAATTCGTCATTCAGTTTGCTTCAGTGCTTCTTCTGAACATATAGGACAAAGACCAGTAAATTCAAGGTTATGCCCGATAATTTCAAAAACAGTCGCCCCATAAAGTTCATTTTCGAGTTGGTTCAACGGCGCGATGGGAGCGTCGTCTACCCGGTCGCAGCGCACGCATCGGATGTGATAATGCCTGTTCGTATCCCAGTCATAGCGTTTCAAAGCACCGCTAAGTTCCAATTTCTGGATTTCTCCCATTTTGACGAGGACTTCAAGATTTCGATAAACAGTGCCGAGACTGATCCTGGGTATGCGCCGGCGTACCATTTGATAAATTTCATCTGCGCTGGGATGTTTCTTCTGCTTTTGCAGCTCTTCAAGGATGATCTTGCGCTGCCGGGTCATTCTAATGTTCTTGGGTTGGAGCAAATTGTTACCCCTGGGGCACTAAATTATTTCAATAATTCTATTTATATTTTTAAGGAAAATAACACATCGTGTCAAGTGTCAAACTAATATATCTTAACATATCATATTATTAAAATTTATTAAATACCCGCATCCCTCATGGACTTACCGTGAAAAAAAATTTTGATTTGCAACAACAATGGCTTATCGGCAACAATAGGTTGTGAAATTTATCTGGTGATTTACCGGCTTTTTATAATAAGGTATGAATTTATGATTGATATTTAGTTGTTATATTGCTTTATTAGCCCCATGCAGCGTCAGGCCTTTGGCCCGGGATTTTTCTGCTGCACTCCAATCTCAAAATGGCGGGATGGGGAGAGCGCTCGCTTCTGCCGGCGCAACAGGGCAAGCTGTGCGGTGCAACAAAATTATGCAATATCCCGGATAAACATGCTGGAGGATATTTTGTATGTACGAAAAACCAACCTATGAAGAATTGGAACAAAAGATAAAAACGCTCGAAAAAGAGTATGTTGTTCGCAAAAATACTGAAGCGGCATTACGCGAAAGTAAAGAAAAATACAGGTTGCTGGTTAAAAATTTACCCAGTATCGTTTATAAAGGATACGAGGACTGGTCTGTTGAGTTTTTTGACGAAAAAATTGAACGATTGACCGGCTATGGTGTTGATAAATTTAAATCCAAACAAATCACAATATTAGATTTAATTGTCCATGAGGATCTTGAGTCTGCAAAAGAAAGTTTTATCCGCGCGCTTAAAACGGACAAATCCTATGTCAGAGAATTCAGGATTCGGTCTAGAACCGGAGATATTCACTGGATGCAGGAAAGAGGCCAGATCATTTGTAACGACGCCGGCAGGATTGAATATGTCAGCGGCGTGTTTTTTGACATCACAGACCGCAAACATTCCGAGGATGTCTTAAGGCAAAGCGAGACACGATTAAAAGCCGTTTTTGAAGCCAATCCGGACCCTATGGTCGTCTATGACATCAAAGGATATCCGCAGTATTTAAACCCTGAATTTATAAATGTTTTTGGCTGGACACCGGAAGATTTGAAAGGAAGACGAATTCCTTTTGTCACTGATGACCAAAAAGAGATAACCGCTCAAAAGATAAAAGAGCTTTATGAGTACCAAAAACCGGTGAGGTTTGAAACGACCCGATTGACAAAGGACAGACAACTTCTGGATATTTTTATCAGCGCGGCGATTATTAAGGATTCGGAGAGAGAACCCTTGGGGATGGTGGTCAATTTAACCGATATTACGGAAAAAAAGAGATTGGAAACCCGTCTCCAGGGCGCCCAAAGGATGGAGGCCATTGGGACATTAGCCGGAGGAATCGCCCATGACTTTAATAACTTGATGATGGGCATCCAAGGGAATGCATCGCTTTTGCTCTTTAACAAGGACGTCAGCCATCCGGATTACGAGCAGTTGAGGAACATCGAAAAGTATGTTTTACAGGGAGCGGATCTTACCAGACAGCTTTTGGGTTTTGCCAGAGGAGGAAAATATGAAGTTGAAGTGGTTGATTTGAACGAGCTCATAAAACGAGAAAATTGTATGTTTACTCGAACGAAAAAAGAGATCGTGATCCATGAAGAATATGAAAAGGATCTCTGGTCCGTCAAGGTATCTAAAGGGCAGATTGAACAAGTGCTGTTAAATCTTTACGTCAATGCCTGGCAAGCCATGCCCGGCGGCGGAGACCTTTATGTTCAGACGAATAATATTTTCCTTGATCAACATGTAATAAAACCTTTTCAGATAATCCCGGGGAAATATGTAAAAATATCAATAACCGACACGGGAACCGGAATGGATGAAACAACGCTGCAGAGGATATTCGAACCGTTTTTTACCACAAAGGAGATGGGAAGAGGCATTGGCTTGGGGCTTGCTTCGGTTTATGGAATTATCAAGAATCACGGCGGCTTCATCGATGTTCGCAGCGAAAAAGGAGAAGGTGCATCCTTTTATCTCTATTTGCCGGCCATAGATTCACAAAATATCTTTAAAAATAAAGATGTTGAAGCTACGGATAAAATTGCCTGCGGAACGGAAACGATTCTTCTCGTGGATGATGAAGATATGATCGTCGATGTGAGCCGGCAACTGTTGGAAAGATTGGGATACACCGTATTGGCGGCCGAGAGCGGCCGTGAGGCGATAGAAATTTATAAAAAACATCTTAAGGTGATTTCCTTGGTTATTATTGATATGATTATGCCGGACTTAAACGGTGGTGAAACATATGATGAATTAAAAAAAATCAATCCGGATATAAAGGTCCTTCTTGCCAGTGGATACAGCCTGGACGGTCAGGCCCAAAATATCATGGACCGGGGGTGTAATGGATTTATTCAAAAGCCATTTAATATCAAGAAATTATCACATAAAATCAGGGCGGTCCTGGATATATAGCCAACAGAAATAAAAGGAGAATGGGTATGAAAGGAACACTATTGATAACCGGGGCGACATCCGGTTTCGGCAAGGCATGTGCCCGACGCTTTGCTGAAGCAGGTTGGCGGCTTGTTCTTACGGGCAGACGGGAAGACCGCTTGAACGCTTTGAGGGAGGAACTGCAAGATAAAACAGCCGTTCATCTCCTTGGATTGGACGTTCGTCATCAGGAAGCGGTAATGACCGGATTGACGCATTTGCCCGATAAATTTTCTGAAATCGACGTTCTCGTTAATAACGCGGGTCTTGCACTGGGTCTGGAATCGGCCCCTGAATCGGATTTGTCCGACTGGAATACCATGGTGGACACCAACATCAAGGGACTGATGTATTGTACGCGTGCGCTTTTGCCGGGCATGGTCGAACGGAATCGGGGCCATATCGTCAATATCGGCTCGATTGCCGGAGATTGGCCGTATCCGGGGGGGAATGTCTACGGCGCCACCAAAGCGTTTGTTAAACAGTTTTCCCGGAATCTGCGTGCCGACCTTTTCGGAACGTCCATACGGGTGACGAATATAGAACCCGGATTGGCCGAAACCGAGTTTTCTGTTGTTCGTTTTAAGGGAGATGCCGAAAAAGCGTCAAAGGTGTACAAGGGGACACAACCCATAACCGCCCAAGACATAGCGGAAATAATCTATTGGGTCGTCAGCCTCCCTTCCCATCTCAATATCAACCGGCTGGAGGTCATGCCGGTATGTCAAACCTGGGCGCCGTTTGCTATCCATCGCGATGAATAACCGGCGAGGATTTGTTGAACAAAGAGAATTAGGAAAGAGAAAAGAGGAGAGGGGAAATCAAAGCAAGAAGGCTGGCATACCTCAGCGCCTTCGACTCGTGCAAGATCCAGGTATGTACGGGGAGTTATGTCGTTTTAAAATCATCCGGATCGAATATTTCCGCGAACCGCTCTCCGTGCTTGCTGTGTTTTTTGTAATAATCGATGCAGTTTTTTACCACGCAAAGCACATCTGCTTCACTGAAGATCCCTTCGAGTTCAACAGCCAGCCTCGGATGCCTGCCCAATTTTCCACCGAGCTGAACCCGGAATCCTTTTTGTTTGGCTGCAATGGTTTCGGAAGGGCATGCATGGATACACTTGCCGCACTTCAGGCATCGTTCGCGATGAATTAAGGGGATATTGTTGCTGTCCAGTGTAATACATTTTTCGATGCATACCTCGACACAGACCCCGCAACCGGTACACGTTTTTTCGACGATTTCCGGGATGACCGCACCAATGATGCCGATATCCTTAATCTGGGGCTGTGAACAGGCGTTGGGGCATTCCGCCAGCGTCACCCGAAATTCATGATGGTACTTAAGATCTCCCTGAACCCGTTTTTTTAAAAAATTCAAAAGATCGGCGTCGTCAAGCAACGACGTTATTTTTTGGGCTAAGTCAACACAGGAATTCGCCGGATTGGGGCATCCCATTGAACCAAAGCAGGTATCGATCTGATAGCCCTTAATGTCTGCGCTCATTTTGGAGATGAATCGAGTCTGTGCCGCCTTGACATCGGACAAAGAAACACTTTTTCTGCCGGTGGCCGCAATGTCGTTTTCAATCCGCGACCGGACTTTTTTTCTGACGAAAAAGGGAACTTTCTTTATCTCAACTTCGGCATCAGGTGTCCATTTCAATGCGATGTTTTTGCAGGAGAGAGTCTTCATCTAAATGTTACATCCAATAACACTGAAAAGTCTTTAAATCAGCGGACCTAAAGAAATTTATCAAGGAAGAATCCGCATACTGATATCCATGCACCTTGCAGAGTGGGTAAGAGCGCCTACGGATATGATGTCCACACCGGTATCGGCCAGAGATTTAAGGTCGCTTTTTGTGACATTGCCCGACAATTCGACCACGGCCCGGTTGCCGATCAGGGCAGCGGCTTCTTTTATCCGATCCGTATTCATGTTGTCCAGCATGATGACATCGGCATTTGCTGCCAGTGCCTCCTTGACCTGATCCAGATCGGAAACCTCCACCTCTATTTTTAAGAGATGAGATACATGGGTCCGGATATGGTCAATCGCTTTTTTAATACCGCCGAAAGCAGCGATATGATTGTCCTTAATCAAAACCCCGTCGTAAAGTCCCATCCGGTGATTTCGGGCGCCGCCCACACGAACCGCATATTTTTCCAATACCCGCCATCCCGGTGTGGTCTTGCGCGTATCCACCAGACGCACATTTTTGCCCGAAAGCTCCATCGTATAGGATCGCACCAATGTGGAGATACCCGAGAGACGCTGGAGAAAATTCAAAGCCGTTCGTTCACCCGAAAGGAGCGCACAAAGTCTTCCGCGGGCATTTGCCAAACGCGCCCCTTTTTTTACGACATCGCCGTCATTATATTCGGATGTGAAGACAACTTCCGAATCAAGATACGTAAACACCTGCCGGACCACATCCAGGCCGGCAATGACAAGGGGTTCTTTTGCAATAATTTCGGCGCTGCCTTTTTGTTCAGGGTCAATGAGAGTGTCGGTGGTGACGTCTCCCGGACCGATATCCTCTTTGAGCGCTATTTCAATGAGATGTTGTATTGAATGCATGATAACATATGTATATCGGCAAAGCATTAAGCCCCAAGTTCTTTGATTTTATCCAGATTTTTTTGGAGCTTTTGCTGTTTTGCCATGAGGCTGTCGTATTTATCTTTGACTTTTTCAACCACATTTTTAGGCGCTTTGTCGAGAAAATCTTCGTTGCGCAACTTTTTTGTTGTCGTATTCAATTCATTTGTCAGCTTGTTGATTTCCTTGCCAAGACGATTAATTTCCTGGGTAAAATCGATAACCCCTTCCAGGTGAACAAAAATCGTCGCATCTTCGACAACAGACGTTGCCGATCCTTTTGGCCTCCGGCCCGAATTTTCCACGGACAACGATTCAAGCCGTGCAAGGTTCATGATCATGTCTTTGTATTGCGTGACGGTTTCTCTCGTTGACGATTGCTGTGAATGGACGGACACGGTCAGGGATAACGAAGGAGAAATGTTCATTTCTCCTCTTATGTTTCTGATTCCGGTGATAATCCCTGTGATGAGCGACATCGTTGTTTCTGCTTGGGTGTCCTGATAAAGACCGTTATCGCCTGCATCCAGCGGAAATATCGATTTCATGACGGAGCCCTTGGTTCCCGGAAGCTTATGCCATATTTCTTCGGTGACAAAGGGTATAAACGGGTGGAGCAGAATCAGCGTGTCATGGAGAACGCGCCACAGAACACTCAACGTTGCTTCCTTTTGATCTGCCCCTTTTTTTCCGTACAGTGTGGGTTTCACGGCTTCAAGATACCAATCACAGAACTCATGCCAGACAAAATTGTAAAGTGCTCCTGCCGCATCGTTAAATCGATAAGCGTCGAGAGATTCGGAAACACTGACGGCCACGCGATGCAGCCTGGATAAAATCCACCGGTCAACCAGGGAAAGCGATCCGTCGGGTATGTCTTTATAGGCTTTGTCGATGTGCATGAGTGCAAAGCGGGCGGCATTCCAGATTTTGTTGATGAAATGTCTGTAGCCTTCAACGCGCTTTTCGGACATTTTAACATCTCTTCCCTGGGCGGCAAATGCCGCCAATGTAAAACGGAATGCATCGGTTCCATAGGCGTCGATGATATTTAAAGGATCAATGACATTGCCCGTGGATTTGCTCATTTTTTTGCCTTCTTCATCCCGTACCAGGGCATGGACATAAACGTCCTTAAACGGCACATCTCCCATAAAATGAAGTCCCATCATCATCATTCGTGCAACCCAGAAAAAGAGAATGTCAAAACCGGTGACCAGAACGGATGTGGGATAAAACATTTTTAATGCCTGTGTTTCATCCGGCCAACCCATGGTCGAGAACGGCCACAGTGCAGAGCTGAACCAGGTGTCCAGAACATCCGTATCCTGCTTGAGTACTTTTCTTTGACAAGCCGGGCACGTATCCGGCGGTTCCATGGCAACGACGACCTCGTTGCAGTGATCGCAGGTCCATGCCGGAATTTGATGGCCCCACCATATCTGTCTTGAAATACACCAGTCCTTGATATTGTTCATCCATTCGAAATACGTTTTCGTCCAGATTTCAGGGACGATTCGCGTATCGCCGTTTTGAACCGCTTCAATGGCTTTTTCTGCAAGGGGTTTGGTCTTGACAAACCACTGCTTGGACAGGTTCGGTTCAATAATGGTTCGGCATCGATAACAGTGACCGATGCTGTGTTGATAGGCGTCTACCTTTTCAAGAAGGCCTTCTTTTTTAAGCGCTTCGACCACAGCCTCTCTGCATTGGAACCGGTCCATTTCTTCAAATTTTCCGGCTTCCGGTGTCATCCGGCCGTCATCGCCGATCACCTTGACCCGTTCAAGGTGATGACGGTTTCCGATTTCAAAATCATTGGGGTCATGCGCCGGCGTGATTTTCAGGGCTCCGGTGCCAAAGGACATATCCACATATTTGTCCTGGATAACGGGAATTTCTCTGTTCATCAAAGGCAGCACCACTTTTCGAGACGCGGCGCCTTGATAGCGCTCATCATCCGGATTGATGGCCACTGCGGTATCCCCGAGCATGGTTTCAGGCCGGGTCGTTGCAATAACGATTCCCCCGTTTCCGTCGGCAAAGGGATATCGGATGTGATACAGAAAACCGTCATGGACTTCATGCTCCACTTCAAGATCGGCAAGCGCCGTGTGGCAGCGGGGGCACCAGTTAATAATATAATTGCCGCGATAGATAAGGTCTTCTTGATACAAGGTTACAAAAACCTTCCGGACCGCTCTTGAAAGGCCTTCGTCCATTGTAAAACGCTCTCTGGCCCAATCACACGAAGCACCGAGACGTTTGAGTTGATTGATAATTGCACTGCCGTACTCGCTCCGCCACTCCCAGACCGCTTCGATGAATTTTTCCCTGCCGACCTGGTGGCGATTCAATCCCTCGCTGGCCAGCTTTTTTTCAACAACATTCTGGGTGGCGATGCCGGCGTGATCGGTTCCCGGCATCCAAAGCACGTTGTCGCCGCGCAATCTTCTGTAGCGGCAGAGAATGTCCTGCAAGGTATTGTTAAGGGCATGTCCCATATGAAGGACACCGGTGACATTGGGGGGCGGGATGACGATGGAATAACAATTCTTTGCGCTTTCAGATTCACTGGCTGCAAACAGGCCTTCTATTTCCCAGAAATCATACCATCGTTTTTCCACATCATGAGGTTCATACGCTTTGTCAAGAAGATCGGAACTCATGTGTTATTACTCCTAAACCGGGCGATTTAAATTGAAAAGGGGATTATTGAATAATCCCCGGTACTTTTACGTTTAATTTTTTACCGTGATCGGATCGATCGGATAGAAAATAAAGACTGTCCGGCAGCAGTGCTATTTTTCGCTGTCCGTCGCGTCATCGAGAAGGGCTTTTTTCAATCTTTCAATTTCTTTTTTGACCGTTTTTTCAATAGTATCGACAAGGAGACGGTCGATTTTTTCATAAAATATCTTTTTTATGACACGTTCCAATGCCGCTTCCACCTGTTCGTTCGTCACCTTACCCGTGTCGAAAAGGTTCTCTTTGGCATCTTCTTCAGAATCCAACTCGATCCCAAGTGAATCTGCGAAATCATCTTTCAACGCATCATCCAGTATTGCCTCTGAATCTGATTCCTCCGTAACGTCTGCGGTTTCTTTTATAAGATCATTGTCGAATTCAGAAATGTCCTCGAAATCTATCACCGAATCGGAAACATCGGCAACAGGCTCACCGATGTTTTCTGTTTCCAGAGCAGTTTCATCGACGGTTTCGGTTAAATCGATGAAGTTTTCATCTTCAGTAAGTTCTGATACTTCATCAACACCCTTTTCCATATCTTCGGGCACAGAAATTTCTTCGGCGGCATCCACAAGATCAATAATTTCTTCATCGCCTTTGGACTCGTCCGTTGTTTCTATTCCAAACTCTATGGGTGCTTGGTCTTTGGCGGGCTCTGCTGCTTCTTCCGAAATCGTTTCATCCAGACCTTTTTCAGAAGGTTTTTCGATAGCCTGCAAGAGATCGATAATTTCTTCATCGCCTTTTAGTTGTTCTTCGGGCGCTACAGAGACTTCATCCGCTGTCGTCGCATCTGTTCGGGCCTCAATGGTTCCATCTTTGCCTTCTGCGGAAGATTCTTCGACAATCTCCGTAAGATCGATGGATTCTTCATCATCTGCCGGGTCAACTGCCATTTCATCCTTGAGTTCTATAATAGAATCGTCTTCTGTGGGTTCGGCCGTTTCATCTTTCTTTTCAGGTTCATTTGATTCGGTCATATCCATTCCCCCGTCCTCAAAAAGTGTCACCTTGGAACCCTAAATGAGCGAAAATCATGGAACGTTATCGGTTTTGTTTATGCTCAATCAGGATTAAACAAGCACCCTATAATATTTGGGAATCTACCACACGGCATACATCGTGTCAAGATGTTTGCCTTTCCCTTTGATTTGCTTTAAAAATTTGCCCTAAAGATTTTTGCTGTTGTATTTTCAATCCATTAGGGGTTATGAATAGTATACTCTCTAAAAATCATGCTTTCACGCAATGGGCCCCTCAAAAAAATGTTTTTTTTGGACAAGAGTGGTATGCGTTATTTTTTTATCGATTCAGTGGGACCAAAAGATGCGATGGTCAGTATTACGGGTCCGGATGCCAGGCATATCAGGACCGTTTTACGCTTGAAGCCCGGGGATAAAATCGGCCTCTTTAACGGCAAAGGCTTTGAATACGAAGCTGAAATTGTCGATTTGTCGCCAGGAAAAGTCAACGCAACGCTGATTCGCAGCTTTCCTTCAAGTGCGGAATCTCCGATCCGGATTACGGTTGCCCAGGGATTTTTGAAAGAACGGAAAATGGACGGCCTCGTCCGGCAGCTCAGTGAACTGGGCATCACGGAATGGATGCCCTTTATTGCCGAAAGATCTGTTCCCATGCCGGATAAGAAGCAGCTCTTAACTCGCACAAAACGCTGGGAGAAGATTGCGAGAGAAGCGGTCAAACAGTGCCGCCGAGGACGCATCATGAAAATCGGTGACACTGCAACCTTGCCAGAAATTTTGAGTCTGGCCCGGGATTGCGATCTTAAAATTGCCTTCTGGGAAGATGAATCCCGGCCGGTTCAATCCATAAACGCAAAAAGCCCCATTCAAACCGTATTTGCCCTTGTCGGACCCGAAGGCGGTTTCACCCAAAAGGAGATTGAAAAAGCCAACAATCATGGATTTGTTACCGCGGGCCTGGGGCCCCGGATCCTGAGGGCCGAAACAGCCGCTGTTGCGGCAAGTGTTTTGCTTCAATATCTTTTTGGGGATATGAACCAAAAATATCTTGACAAAAAAACGGGCCTTTAATAATTTTCAAATTTTAAAAGCCAAAGCCGAGGTAGCTCAGTCGGTAGAGCAGGGGACTGAAAATCCCCGTGTCGGCAGTTCGATTCTGTCCCTCGGCACCACTTTTTATTAACCTGCTGTTGTTACAGCAGGTTTTTTTATTTTTACCAACTTATCGATCAACTCCACTTCTTACACACTTTTCTTACACACTTTGACCAGTAGGAGTTGATTAAATGAACCTTTTTGGCAAGTCTTCAAATTACATAATCCGAAATCCATATTCCTATTGCTTCAGGTTAAAAGTACCGATTGACATACAGGGTTGGGTTGGTAAAAAGGAATTTCGGTATAGCCTTAAGACAGAGTATCTTGGAACTGCTAAGGTAAAAGCCCGATACTTAGCCGGACAGATTCAAGCCATATTGACCTAAGCCACCTCAAAAACAGTAAGTACGTTCCAAAAAAGTTGGCATAGAGTGTATATAAAGCAGGGATACTAAAATCGATTCGGATGGGACCCGTTGGCCCCTGCCCCCCCGGGGGTCGGTTTAAAACCTTTCATATATAAAGGAGAACCAGATGTTCATAATTAATAGATCAGTGGCTATCATAAGGCCCAAACAACCGTTTGTGGACTGGACTAATTCTATTGTGGATGAAGAACAATATTCCGTAAATGATTTTAAAACGGATTGCAGTGCCATGCCAAATAGGAATACTCTAAACTTCCCTGATGGGCCCCGTGGCCCCCTGCCGGGGGTCTGCCAGGCCCCCAGGGGTCAAAATTTTTCTTTGACATCCAAACATCCTGCCCTATTCTTTTTAATGTCATTTAGTAGATTAATCATCTCTGCTCCATGATTTTAAATAGATATCCATTAGCAAAGAAAGGTGTCATCAATGCCAGAGAGACGTCAATATGAAAGGTTATCTTTTCCATTTCCTATAAGACTGGAAACAATGTTTACAAACGAAAAGAAAGTTTTAGATCTTGTAACAAGAGATATATCTGCTTCTGGAACGTTCATTCCTACACTAAAGTCTTTTCCAGAAGGTACAAAGTTTATTATGAGTTTCACCTTCCCAAGTAACGAAATTCAAAAACCTAAAACAGTTAAGAGGTTAAATGGATGTATAGGAAGTTTGGTACGCTCAACTCCTAACGGTATTGCAATTCAATTCGACAGAGAATGTCAGATGGAGTGTTTAAAAATCTTGTAGTTGGCATAGTCCCCTCACTTCCCTAACTACAACAATTCCTGGAATATAATTGAATCAGATATGAACCCTTATGTATGGGATAAAGTGTAATGTTTTCTGAAGAAAATTGTACAACTCTTATACAACTTTATCGTCACAGCGAGTGCAAATCACCTCTCAGTAACTCATCTCATCCATCTTATCATTGGCAGACCAGAGATAAATATATCCGTTCACATATCTGCATTAATTTTTCACAATAGCCGTCAAATGTTTGACAGGAATATCCTTCGGTTCAATGAAACAATAAATGTTAATATACTGTAATATTTGATTAAAATTTAAAACAGGATTTCTGGTACGTATCATGCATATGCTAATATATACCTTGTGCAACAAAGAATAAATGTACCCATAGCGGTAAACATTTTATTAGAGTCCCTGTTTCGGGAGGTGAAACCATGGTTCAAGGTATTATGGCGGGATGGATATTTTTATTGATTTTGGCTGCCTTGTATACTGACGAAAATTTACGTCATGTAATACCCGCTGTGTTTGGTGCTTTTTTGGCATTACTGGTTGTTACGATACCTATATGGTTGCCCATGTTGCTGTCCAATTACCACAAGAGGGATAAGACAAAGAAACAAGTGGTTGAGATTGAAGTTGTCAAATAAAGGAGTTGAAACCGTGAAGAAATTAATAGCAGCCGTCTTTGTAAAGCTCCTTATACCTAAGATATACATTGTGGAGGGTGAAGTTTGAAAGATCCAATTCCACTATTAATAGAGTCTTTTGACCTCATTAAAGATTTTGAAGGTAAACCTTACAGTCCTTTAGGACAGTCAATTTCTATTGACAGGATTCATCTGAGTATTAATTTAAGTTTAAAGCTTCTCTGGTGCATGTACATCTTATATTCCGGTCACCAGCATAATGATGCAAAAAGAAAAATAAATTAAATGTGCACCGGGTATAATTACAGCATTCAGAGAAGCCTCCTTTCGGCAAGGGCTTGGTAGGATGGTTGATCTATCTTAATACCCTTTGCCTAGGGCGATCCGGAAGGGTCGCCTTTTCTATTTCCCGCCGCTATCTCGCTCAAAAATGACATTTCCCAATCTGAAAGTTGTTCCAGGGCGATCAGGCAATGAGAAAGCAGAGCAAAATAACCCGGCTGTCTATATACTATAAGGATATTTATTTCTTAAATTTATTGCGTCCGAGAGCTGCAAGACCCACCAAACCAGAGCCAAGCAGTATCAGTGTGGCAGGTTCGGGGACTGGGGAAACATCACTACCCTTTGTTTCCGATACTGTGTCAGGAGGGGTAACTGATTTTGAAGAAAAATTTGATTTATTAAGCGTAGTTGCGGAATTATCCGAGGGGCAGCCTGTAATTGAAAAAAACATAATCACAACACATAACAACATAAATAATTTCTTCATCTTTATCCTTTGGTATTAGAAAACTGCGAATATAAAAATTAAAAGTTTTCAACTTTGATTATGCTTGTTGCGCATTTTTGTTTTTAAACATTAAATTTGAAACGAAAAATTATTGGATGCTCATATAAGGCTATATATTTTGTATGTCAAGAACTAAATAACACAATATATGGCAAATATAGGCCATGTTATTAATGGGGCGCTTTTAGATGCCAATTCATTCCTTTTAAAGATATCAGAAAAACAAAGGGGTAAACCCTCTCGAATGGATTTACCCCTTTTCAAAATAGGAGGCTTCCCTATATGCCGTTATTCACCTCGATGCATGTCAAAATTATGTATCAATAAATACGGTTGACCGAAGTGTAAGATGCACGTACACCAGAGAAGCCATTAATTAAGTGCCACCTCAAACTCCCTTATTCAGTATAACCTTTGGAGGCTTTTCGCCATCACATGGTTTTTTAATTTAGGTGTTGAAGTTGGGTGGCGCTTACTTACATTAATTCAAATTTTATCGCATTTTTGCTTTTGATTTATTATGTAGCAGAAACCATGCCAAATTATTCAGATAAATATATCTGGTATAATTCTAAATAGTTGTCTTCCAACACAATATTAGAACTTTCTAATATTATGAATAATATTTGCCAATTTCTATGAAAATCATTTCATAATCTTAACAAGTTTTACACCTTGGAAGAATACTAATCTTATAAACATGCAGGCGACAACAATGGACTCATGGCTCAGCAGGAATGTCTTTTTCAGTTTGCAGTGCTTACCTCATAGATTTTTTTAATTTGAATTCATCTTAGGATATGCCCTGACAAAAATGGGGTATATACCCTCTTGACATGATATATTGTGACATTATGTTATTACATGATATAAAATAATAAGTTATAATTATAATTACATTTCTTTGCACATTGCCGATAGTTAATGTGTGAAGGATCGGATTTGTTTGAGGCGTAAGAGATGTATACAAATTCATTAAAAGAAATCAGGGAGTCTTTTTTAATCAGCAAGGCGGAACTTGCCAGAATGGCAGATTTGTCGGTAGACACGCTGACACGTATTGAACACGGCAAGCCGTGCAGGATTGAAACCAAACGAAAAATCCTTATAGCGTTAGGTCTAAAATTATCAGATAGGGAAAAAGTGTTTCATTAATTAAAGCGTTATGCCCGATTTGTCAAAGAGCATAGCCTCTACCAGGTTTTGGTAGGGGTTTTTTTTTCAAAAATAAAAGGGCCTGAAGGTTTTGAAACTACTTCTATTGGTATTTGAGTATTTGAATGAATAAAAGGAGATAGATATATGGCTCATCTTCTTATGGAAACAGGCTTGCATCTCAGTCCGATGGAATCATGGGGGAATGTGGTTCGAAAAAAACAGGAATGGATCTTCGGGCCGACTTTCCAAAAGCATCTACGTGATGAGGCCATGATGGCTGTCGCGTTCGGGTACAACGTCCCGTTGTTGGAAAAAGTTCTGAAAATATCCTTGCCGTATGAAATCGAAGATGTGTTGTCACTTTTTTCGCATCAAATATTTATCGAAACCAGTATGAACGGAAACATCATCATTCATAATTGACGAATCAGCAGGAAGCGATAATAGAAATATATAGCCTGGTATTATCGTTGCCACACGTTAAGGCATTCCGACCCTAAACAGAGGCGGGGCGAATCCAATAATTTTTTAGATTACATCTTGACATATTATTTTGTGGTATTAATTTTGATTAAGCCAAATCCTCATTGGCTAATTTGTCTATTAACGGTTCCTGGGATCAACGGAACCGTCATTAATGCCCCTGGTATCCCCGCCAGGGGCTTTTTTTGTTTAAGACAACAAAAAAGGCAGAGCCGTTTTTGCTCTGCCAATACCCAGCCGGCGGCCTCCCACTTTTAAACCACCCAGCATTATATTTTATTAGCTTCTCCAAATGTCGTTGTACAATGCAATTGCTGCATCTAGATGCACGGACATCCGAGAAGCCTTATCAATGCGATATCAAACTTCTCATTTTACAGTGTAACCTTCGTGAGATCGCGTCATCACATGGTTTAAAACATGGTATTGAAGTTGATTCGCATTTGTTAATTTATAAATAAAACATTTCTCAGGATATGTCCATAAGCTTAAGGGCTCATTTAAATGGGTCAAGTTCCTATTATATAGGAGTCACTCCCAGAACTTTCTTCCTTCCACGTTTCAAAAAACAAAGCTTCGTTATCAGGGACACATACCGGCCCAAAAAAAATGGCGCCTATTTCATCGGGATGAAGCCTGTTTCACCGGGGTGGCATCTTCGACGTTAGATCCACCGGGGTTATATGCTCAGCTTTTCCCCGATTTCTCTGGCTTTGTTGAGTATGTCTGCCTGCTGGAGGATATCGTTTTTATCTCTTGTTCCAGTGGCTACAATTGTACCTTGAACATCATAGTGCAAGAATGAAAACAGATTTTCAAGATATTCAAAGTAACTTTTGAAGGCGTTTTTGTCCGGGTTGCCCTGAGTAAAGACCATAAATATGCGTTTCTTTCCTTTTAAGCGAGTAGTGAAGTCTGGTCTGATAAACGGTACAAGGCGATCCATAAAGCGTTTCGTTTGTCCGGATACCTGCCACATATAGACAGGTGAGCCAAGGATGATGACATCCGAGGCCTGTATCTCCTTGTGCAACAACTGCATATCATCATTTGTCATGCAGGTGCCTGTTTCTCTGCAGTTGAAACATCCCAAACAATGAGAGATATTCATTTCAATAAGCTTATAAAACTTTGTTTCGGCACCATTTCCCGAGGCGCTCTCTATAATCGTTTTAACCAATTTTTCAGTGTTTCCATTTTTTCTCGGACTACCCTCAACACCGATTACCTTCATAGCGATCTTTTCCCCCTATTAAATCTCGGTCGTTCAATCAAGGTGTGAATACGATCATAACTCGTCGAGTCCATGCCCCCGCAGGAGAATGAACTTCTTATCTTCATTATTTAAAAATATCTTTAAGTCCCTTAGGAATTTTAAAAGGAAAGTGGGAGCCGGATTCGTTGTTTTCTCCGGCAGTTTTTGAACCCTCAGTTGCAGGTTCCTCCGTTTTCAAACGTTTTGTTTTAAATTCTTCCATATTTATACCCAACAACTCCATCATATTTGAAACTTGTTTGTAATCGTTGGGAACTTCGAAATATTTAGCGGAAGTTGAACGCTCTTTGATGTTCCTTAGCTCATTTATGGACCCGTCTTGAGACTGCGTACGAATGGGCATGTCCAATTTTTTTGATATCCAGGCGATAGATTTTGATGTGCTTTTATAACCCATATAACTAACGGTGGTGTCCACTTCCTTCTTTGTACACTCAAATCCATTAATATATTCCGTCCCCAACACTTTTTCGTTTTTCGAATCAACGAATTTTTTTGCGGTCCGTTCCATCTCTTTTTCATCGAGAGGTTTTTCAAAATAAAGTTTTTTCTCGGGATTCAAATACCATGCAATCTTTTTATCCCTACGAAAAATCCAAACCATATTTCCTGTACCTTTTGGCAAGATGCCTTCTATTCGCAGCTTAGTCGGCATCATATATATCTTCCCTTCATGCTGAACCTTTCCGTTAGCGTCGATCGTGACCTCATCGGCGGTAAATTTTGTGATTTTACCTCCCCAAAAAGCATATGCGGATATTCCGCTGAATAGAACCGCAACTGCAACAAGACATAGAATCCATCGAATCTTTCTCCCGAAATGATATGCGCTCATGGGACCTCCTTTCTTGGTGAGTGTCTATCCATAAATGATCTTTTTTCCCGATCCGCCAAAGGTGGACAAGTTTCTGCGTCTGCGCGTGAAATCTGCATCTAAAATTTAACCGGGACCGGGCCCATTTTGCCAAGGCTATTTCTAAAAAATAATCATCGAAATATCAATTGGAATATTATTTATATTCCTGCGGTTAATTCCCCGTTCGACGTCCGGAATCTTCGATTTAATTTCAAACAATCCCGCCATCGCAGGACTCATGTATAGATAGCTCGCAGTTAAAGAGAATTATTAGATAATCGGTAGAATAATCCCCGATTTTGCTTTACGGATTTTATTCTTCTTTCCGTTTCCAAAGACGCAAGATATGTCTTCACCTCATCCGCCGGCAAGCCTAAAATTTCAGACAGGTCCGTTATCGTACAGGGACGTCTGGCAATGGTTCCCAATATGGCCGAGGTAATGTCTTTGCGATAGGCAAGAAGCGCCTTGTGTTCGGGCGGATCAACGAC
>Ga0210077_1000279_pt1 | contig 21269 bp, 13 predicted proteins | sample RushMan_CattailN_5_FD_185556 | JGI IMG/M metagenome (GOLD analysis project Ga0210077, IMG submission 185556) | Wetland microbial communities from San Francisco Bay, California, USA, that impact long-term carbon sequestration -... | ecosystem: Environmental > Aquatic > Marine > Wetlands ... | reverse complement strand
GAGCACGGCTTCGGCGTGGATGTGCTGCTCGACGCGCTAACGCGCGACATGCCGGCGGGCGAAGCGGCGGAGCGCGAGCCGGACATCAACATCGCGATTATCGGGCGGCCGAACGTCGGCAAATCGACGCTGCTCAACCAGTTCGTCGGCGCGGAGCGGTCGATCGTGTCGGATGTGCCGGGCACCACGCGCGACATGGTCGATACATTGGTCGAGCGCGGCGGCAAGACGTATCGCTTCCTCGATACCGCCGGCATTCGCCGCAAGGGCAAGACGAAACTCGTGGCTGAAAAACTGAGCGTGATTGTGGCGCGGCGGCATCTGGAGCGCGCGGACTTGGCGCTGCTGGTGGCCGACGCAACCGTGGGCGTGACTTCGCACGACGCGACCATCGCCAGCTATGCGGAGCAGTCCGGGCGCTCGGTGATCATCGTGATGAACAAGTGGGACCTGGCGCTGAAGGCGGCGCAGGAAAACGTCGACAGGAGAAAGGCGGCCGGAGGCAAAGCGCAGATCGTCAGCCCGGAGAAGCTTTTGTCCGATTACGAGCCGCTGGTGCGCGAAAAATTCAAGTTTTTGCCCTACGCGCCGGTGGTGTTCTTATCGGCGCTGACCGGCGAGAAAATCGGAAGGCTTTTCAGCACGATTGACAAGGTGGCGGAATCGCGCAAGCGGCGCATCTCGACGGGCGAGCTGAACCGCTGGCTCGCGAGCGTGGATCTGGAGCGGGGCACGTCTCCCGCCAGCCGCAAGGTGAAGATCTACTACATCACGCAGGCCACGGCCGCGCCGCCGACGTTCGTCCTTTTCACCAATCAGACCAAGCCGCTGCATTTCAGCTATCAGCGGTTCCTGGAAAATCGGCTGCGCGAGGCGTTTGACTTCATCGGCACGCCGATCCGCTTCACCCAGCGCCTGAAAAAGCGCGAATCACGCCGTGGAGGGCGCCGCGAGCAGGAACGATGATCGAGGGACCATCCTGGAATGGCCCTGTGAAGCTTCACAACACCCCTTAGAGCGATCGAATTCGTTCCCCCGTACCCAAGGGCCAGGAACTGGAATCAGACGCCCAGAAACGCCCGCAATCGAAGTTCCGGCTGGTGGATTGTGCGTGTTTCGAGCCGTTGCGCGGAGGAGCGAAAACCGCCTTCCGAAGCGCCGAATCGGCCCTATCAGTCTAACTCCCGTGTTTCCCACAGGCGCGGCGCGGTAGGGGTTGACATCGCCCGAAATCCGCCTAGGATACGAACCAGATATGGCAAGCGCGGCTCAAACCACGCCGGATATTCCCGAAAAGAGCCTGTTTCGCATCGGCGAAGTGAGCCGGTTGACGGGAACGAAGGCTTTCGTCCTGCGTTTCTGGGAGTCCGAATTTCCCACGCTGCAGCCGGTGAAAAGCCCCACGGGACAGCGCCTCTACCGCCGCGAAGATATCGAGACTGTTTTCGAAATCAAGCGGCTGCTGTACGAGGAAGGCTTCACCATCGCCGGAGCGCGCAAGCATCTGGCGGAGCGCGACGGCAGCATCGCCGGTGGCGACGCAACGAATGGAGAAGCCGCGCCGCGCGCCGTGACCGAAATTTCCTCGCCGGCGCGCCGCGAGCCCATCGCGCGCGCTCACCGCAAATTCCTGCTGGACCTTCACGACGAGCTCCGCGCCGTCTTGACCCTTCTCGAACGCGAATGATACGCTGCTTACCAGCCCCTGTGGGCTGAAGCGGTCGGGACGTGGCGCAGCCTGGTAGCGCGCACGCTTGGGGTGCGTGAGGTCGCTGGTTCAAATCCAGTCGTCCCGACCATCTGATTCGCCCGCGGTGCGCAACGGCACTCGAAGACGATCGAAGGCTCAACCGGAACCGCTCACCCGCAGCGAAAGCCATGCCGAATATTTTAATTACCAACGACGACGGGATTCACGCTCCCGGCCTGCGCGCACTCGCCAACGCGATGCGCGACCTGGGCACGGTCACCGTGGTGGCGCCGTCGCACGAGCGCAGCGCTTCGGCGCAATCGCTCACGCTGCGCCAGCCGATTTACTGCGACCAGATCGCCGAGCGCGAATATTCCGTGGAAGGCACGCCGGCGGACGCGATGATCCTGGCGTTTCACACGCTGCTGAGCGAAAAGCCGGACGTGGTGCTTTCGGGAATCAATCCCGGCGGAAACATCGGCGAGAACATCTATTATTCCGGGACGGTGGGCGCGGCCATGGAAGCGGCGGTGAACGGCGTGCCGGCGATTGCCATTTCCATCGCCAACCGGGGGCGCGAGTTCGATTTCGCGCCGGCGGCGCAATTCGCGCGCGATCTGCTGCCGGTGATTTTGCAGGAGGGCTTGCCGCCGGGCGTGATGCTCAACGTGAATATCCCGCAGGATTGGGGCGGCGCGGTGCGCTTCACGCGGCAATCGTCGAAAATTACGCGCAACCTGCTGCAGCCGGGCTCGGACCCGCGCGGGCGGCGCTATTTCTGGCTGAGCGAACAGAAAGTGGTGGAAGGAATCGACCCCGACTCCGACCACGCGGCGATTCGCGCGGGCGCCATTTCCATCACCCCTCTGCAGCTGGACCACACGCACGTGCAGTCGCTGAACCACCTCTCGCACTGGTCCGGAATTCTGGAGAAGAGTTCCCGCGAGTCGAAGGCGAAACGCTAGCGTGCCGCCGGAGTCTGCGTTCTTCGATGTGGCGCGCTGTGCTATTTTAGCGCTCTGCCTTTGCAGGCGCGCGAGCGCCCAGGGTGTCCATGGCCAAGAAAGCTGCTGAAGAAAAATCCGCCGAACTTACCGTCGAGGAGATCTTCGGTCCCGGCGGACATCTGGCCAAGCGCCATCCCGCATACGAATTTCGCGCTTCGCAGCTGGCCATGGCCCAGCTGGCGGAGGAAGCGTTCGAAAAACACCAGCATGCGATCGTCGAGGCCGGCACCGGAACCGGCAAAACGCTCGCCTACCTGATTCCCGCGATCCGCAGCGGGCGGCGCGTGGTGGTTTCCACGGCCACGAAATCGCTGCAAGAGCAGCTATTCCAGAAAGACGTGCCGTTCCTGCAAAAGCATTTCGCGCCCAATCTGAAAGCCGCGTTGATGAAGGGACGCGCGAATTTTTTGTGCCGGCAGAAGGTCCATCAGATGGAGGGCCAGCCGGTGCTGAAGGGTATCGACGAGCTCGACTGGTTCGCGCAGATTCGCGAATGGGAAAAGCTGACGGCCACGGGAGACCGCAGCGAGCTTACGTTCCTGCCGGACGACGCCGAGCTTTGGAACCGTATCGACGCGCGCAGCGACCTCTGCACCGGGCAGAAATGCGCCGAATTTCAGCGCTGCTTCATCACCGCCATGCACCAGCGGGCGCACGAGGCGGACCTGATTATCGTCAACCATCATCTTTTCTTCGCCGATCTGGCCATTCGCCAGGACGATTTCGGCTCGATCCTGCCGGAATATTCCGCCGTGGTGTTCGACGAAGCGCATGAAATCGAGGACGTGGCCAGCGACTATTTCGGCCGGCAGCTTTCGAGCTACCGTTTCGAGGAGCTTTCGCGCGACACGGAAGCGATGCTGCGCGTGCTGCGGATCGAATCGGCGGCGCTGCGGCGCAACGTGGCGCGCGTGCGCGAGCGAGGGCGCGCGTTTTTCGAGCGCTTCCCGGAGCGCGAGGGGCGGTATCCGTTCGGGCCGGCGGAGCGCAAATCGTTTCTGGAGCAAAACCGCGAGAATTTCGACGAACTGTGCGCCGCGGTGAAGCGCGTGGAAACGGAGCTTTCCGCGCTTTCGCCCAAGCCGGATGAAGTGATCGTGCTGGCGCGGCGCGCCTCCGAAATGCGCCGCGAGTTGGCGTTTCTGCTCGAAAGCGAAGAGAAAAGCTACGTCTACTGGTACGAGCGCCGCGGCCGCGGTGTTTTTCTGGCCGCCACGCCCATCGACGTGAGCGAAATCCTGCGCGAGCGGCTATTCGAGCAGTTCGACACGGTAATTCTCACTTCCGCGACGCTGGCGGTGGAAGGGCGCTTCGATTATCTGAAGCAACGGCTGGGCGTGCTGCCGTCCGCCGAATCCGTCTTGCCGGCTGAGTTCGATTACGCGTCGCAGGCGCTGCTTTACATTCCCGGAGACATGCCGGACGTGCGCAATCCTTCGTTTGCCGCCTGCGCGGCGCGGGAAATCGAGCGTTTGCTGGAAATTTCGCAGGGGCGCGCGTTTTGTCTTTTTACCAGCTACGCGCAGATGAAGGACGTGTTCGAGCGGGTCGCGAGCCGCGTCACATTCCCGCTGCTGCTGCAGGGAACCGCGCCGCGTTCGGTGCTGCTGGACCGCTTTCGCACCACGCCGAATGCGGTGCTCTTTGCCACTTCGAGCTTCTGGCAGGGCGTGGACGTGCCCGGCTCGCAGCTTTCGTGCGTGATCATCGACAAACTGCCGTTCGCCGTGCCCAGCGATCCGATCGTGGCGGCTCGGGTGCGCGCGCTGATGGAAGACGGACGCAACGCCTTCGCCGAATATCAGGTGCCCGAAGCGGTGCTGGCGCTCAAACAGGGCTTTGGCCGGCTGATCCGCTCGAAGACCGACCGCGGCATCCTCTCCATCCTCGATAACCGCATCCGGCGCATGCAATATGGTAAAATTTTCATCGAGTCGCTGCCCGCATACAACATCACGCAGGACCTCGCCGAAGTAGCGCGCTTCATGGAGAACCATCCGGAATAAGGCGCAGCGGGGCGAGTTGCGTACGCCATTTGGCCGGACTCAGGGGAAGGTCATGTACGAAGTCAGCGTTGAAGAGACATTTGCTGCCGCGCACAATCTGCGCAACTACAAGGGGAAGTGCGAAGATCTCCACGGCCACAATTACAAGATTCGCATCGTGCTGGCCGGCAAGGAACTGGATTCCACGGGATTGCTCTACGATTTCGTCCAGCTGAAGCAGGCGATTCGCACCGTGATCGCTTCGCTCGATCATAAATATCTCAACGAGCTGCCGCCTTTCGACACGCTGAATCCTTCGGCGGAAAATCTGGCGCGGCATATTTACGATCAGACTTCGAAGCATCTGCCGGCCTCGCCGAACGGCGCCGGGATCGCCAGCATCACCGTGTGGGAGACGGAGACTACGGCGGCCACGTACCGGCCGTAAATCCGGCGCGAACTTCGCGGCGGCGCGGGTTTGACTGCGAGCGTTCTTGTATGGTCATCACCGAAATATTCAAATCCATTCAAGGTGAAGGCACGCGCGCCGGCATGCCGTGCGTCTTCGTGCGGCTGACGGGCTGCAATCTGCGCTGCGTCTGGTGCGACACCGAGTACGCCTTTCATGGCGGCAAGAAATACAGTTTGGACGAAGTGGCCGCGCAGGTGCGCGCGCTGGCGGGTGAAGGCGAGCGCCGCGTGCCGCTTGTCGAAATCACCGGCGGCGAACCGCTCCTGCAGCGCGAAACTCCGCAGCTCGCGCAAAGGCTTCTCGACGACGGTTACACGGTGATGATCGAGACCAGCGGAGAACGCTTCGCCGGCGTTTTGCCGCGCGAAGTCATCAAGATCGTAGACGTGAAATGCCCGGATTCCGGCGAGTCCGGAAAATTCGATCCAGCCAATCTCGACGCCGTGGATCGAAAAGACGAAATTAAGTTTGTAGTCTCCAGCCGCCGGGATTACGATTTCGCGCGCGATTTCACCGCGCAGCACGGGCTGGCCGGGCGCGTGGGCCAGGTCTTGTTTTCGCCGGTGTTTCCCGATCCGGCCGGCCGCTGGCAGGGACTGAACGCGCGGGAACTGGCCGAGTGGATTTTGGCGGATGGCTTGCCGGTGCGGCTAGGAATGCAGCTGCATAAATTCATCTGGGACCCGGCGATGAAGGGAGTGTAGTTGGCGCGATGGCGGCGAAGCCCACGGCGGTGGTGCTGCTCAGCGGCGGAATGGATTCCTGCGTAACGGCGGCCATTGCCAATCAGACGCATCGCCTCGCGCTGCTGCACGCCAGCTACGGCCAGCGCACCGAGAGCCGCGAGCGGCGCGCGTTCGAGGAAATCGCGGACTTTTACGGAGTGCCGGAGCGGCTGGTGGTCCGCTTCGACGCGCTCTCGCAGATCGGCGGCTCGGCACTCACGGATCGCAAGATCGCCGTGCCCGAGTCCGGAGAGGCGCTGGCGCCGGAGGCCGGCATTCCGATCAGCTACGTTCCGTTTCGCAACGCGCATTTTCTTTCCGCGGCAGTGAGCTGGGCGGAGGTCATCGGCGCGACGGCCATTTTCATCGGCGCCGTGGCCGAGGACAGCTCCGGGTATCCGGACTGCAGGCCGGAATATTACCGGGCGTTCCAGACGTTGATTCGCGAAGGCACGCGGCCGGAAACGCACATTGAGGTCGTCACGCCGGTGATCGCCATGCGCAAGAGCGAAATCGTCCGCTGCGGAGCGGAACTGGGCGCGCCGCTCGACCGCACGTGGTCCTGCTATCAATCGGCGGACGAGGCCTGCGGCGTGTGCGACAGCTGCCGGCTGCGCCTCCGTGCTTTTGGGGAAGCGGGGATGCGAGACCCTATCGCTTATCGGGCGCAACTTGCGCGATAATGAGCGCAATGCTGGCAAATGCCATAATTCATCTCCGAGGGGGGAAAGCGTGATGAGGCGATTGACTCCTATTTTGCTTGCGCTGGTGGCGGCACTTTTGTTTCCGGCCATCGCCGCGGCGCAGAACACGAACGTTCACGGCCAAGTGATAGACCGCGACGGGAAGCCGTGGCCCGGCATTTCCGTGCAGCTTACGGCCGCGAACGGCCAGACGTTCCATTTGAAGACCAACAAGAACGGAAAGTATAGCCAGATCGGCCTCTCCGGAGGGGTCTACACCTTTACCCTGAGTGATCCATCGCAGGGCCTGAATTTCGTGGAGAAGCACCAGATCCAGGGCGATCAGGACAACGTGGTCAACTTCAACTTCAAGGAAATCATCGCTCAACAGGCCGCCGCGCATCCCGAGGAACAGGAGAAGCAGAAAGAAGCGCAAAACAAGTTCAAGGTGATGAAGAGCCACGTGGACGATGGGATCGCGAAATTCAATGAGATCAATACGCTGCAGACCCAGCTTCACACCGCGTCGGCCGCGCAGAAGCCGGCGCTGGAAGCGCAGGTGCAGTCGGCGGCGCAGGCGGCTGTTGCTGATTTCCAGCAGGCGGAAACGATGATCGGCCCGAAAGAGACCAAGAACCACGCGGTCATCCTGGCGAACCTCGGCCAGGCGTACTCGATCAACAAACAGTACGATCAAGCGGCCACCGCTTATCAAAAGGCAATTGCGCTGAATCCGGAAGCGTCCACGTACATGAATCTCAGCCTGGCTCAGGTGAATCTCGCAGCAGCGGCAACCGATCCGACGGCTGCGAGCGCGCACGTGGCGGACGCCAGCGCGAGCTGCGACAAGGTGGCCACTCTCGATCCTACATCCGCCGTGAAGTGCTGGAAGAACATCGGCATCGTGCTGAGCAACAAGGGAGACTTCAAGAATGCCGTGGCACCCCTGCAGAAGGTCACGCAGCTCGATCCGAAGGACGCGCAAGCGTGGTATTTGCTCGGCAGCGCGAATACAGGAATGATCCAGACGAAGCAGGAGGGTGACAAGATGACGTTCATCATCCCGCCGGGGACGGCTGAGGCGTATCAGAAGTGCATCGACGCCGATCCGAACGGCCCGTACGCGGCGCAAGCCAAGCAGAATCTGGACGCGCTGGCGGCCATGGGCGGCGGCGAAAGCCTAAAAGTCAAAGAAGAGAAGTCCAAGAAGAAGCGCCGCTAACTCTCGATTTTTCAGCCGCTCCTCGCGAGGTCTGGCGGGGAGCGGCAAACACCCCGCACCAGCTTTCTCCACGATTCTGAAGTACCAGCACTCGACCAACAAGGGGATGAATGCTATCCTCTGCCCCGGGTCGTCCTTAGGGGTGCGTGGGTGCACGAAGTGGATCCTAGCCACACCAGCGTCGAGCGCCGACGCAGCGAACGCGTTCCGCAATCACTGCCCGTGATCGTGCGCGGCATTGATCTTCTCGGGCAGCCTTTCGAAGAGCGCAGCTCCACGCTGGACTTGAATCTGCACGGCTGCCGCTACGCCTCCAAATATCACTTGCCGAAAAATTCCTGGGTGACGCTGGAAATCGCCCGCGGAACCGAACGCGACAACGTGCGAGCCCGGGTGGCGTGGGTGCAGCGGCCGCGCTCGGTGCGCGAATTGTTCCAGATAGCCGTCGAATTGGAGAGCCCGGCAAACTTCTGGGATCTCGATCAATCGCCCGCGGATTGGAATGCCATGTCCGCGCCGGCGGCCGAGAATGAAAGCAACATGGCCGCGTCGATTCCCCCCGCCACGGAAGGAAGAACAGCCGATATGACTTCAGGGACTCCAGAAACCGGATTCACATCCGATTCCGTTCCGAGCCACGAGCCGGCGATCGCAGCGGATAGTCCGCTGCTGCGCGAGTGGCGCGCGGAAATGGAACGCCAGGCGGCCGCTACGGTGGAACGAGCTGCGTCCGGCGCCATCGAACAAATCCGCGGCAAGATCGAGGAATTGGAGCGCGATCGGGCGCAGTCCGGCATCGAGCTGGCGAGCGAACTCGTTGCGAACAAGCAGAGCCTGCTCGAAGAAGTGCGATCGGAGATCGACCGGGATTTGCGCGGGGTGCGCGAGCTCGTTCACGATCTCGACCGCAAGGCAGAGGGGCTGCGCGCCGAAAACCAGGCGGCACTCGAATCGGTGAGCCGTCTGGCGCAGGCGCGGCTGCAGGCGGAAGCGGCGCAGCTGCAAAAGCCCGCTGAAACCGCGACCGGGCCAACGGAAGGCCTGGAGTCCGCCGCCGCCGATTTGCGCGCGCGCTTCGAATCGGAAAAGGCGCTGGCGCAGGCGCAGTGGACGGAACTGCTGCAATCCTCGCTCGACGGCGGCATCGAACGGCTGGTGAAGGAATTGTCCGGGCGTTCGCAGGAGATCCTGCGGGACGCCGAACAGAAAATGTCCGATCGCCTGGCCGATCTGCGGCAGCCGGCGGCGCAGATTACCTCCACGGCGCAGGAAACGCTGACCGGCGTGAAAGCGACGCTGGATCAGGATCTGGCGCGGGCGCGGGAATCGCTCGAGGACATCGAGCATTCCGCGAGCCGGATGAAGGAATATTCCGCGCGGCTGGAAACCGCGAGCCACGACACTCTCAACGAATTGCACGGGCGCCTGGAAAACATCCTGGAAGCGCAGACGGATGAAATGAAGCGGCGCGTGGAGAGCCTGCTGGCGAGCGTGCCGCAGCGCGTGGGCCCGTCGCTCGATTCGCTGGGGCAGCAACTGGCCGAGCGCACCGTTGCGGATATCGATTCGAAGATCGCGCCGCGCCTGGAGCGCGTCTCCGAATCGCTGCGCGAACTGGCCGCGCGAGAGGCGCAGACGGAGGAGGGCTTGCGGCTCCATCGGGAGCGCCTGCGCCAAATGGCCGAGCACAATCAGCGGGAAGCCGGGGCGCAGATGGCCGCCACGCTTGAAAATCTTCGCGGAGAGTTCGAGACCGCACGAAAAGAATCGCTGGCGAAGTGGAATGAGGAACTGGATGCGGCGGGAGTGCGGGCGGCGCACGCCGCGGCTGAATCCATCGGACGTTCGTCCGAATGGTTCCAGCAGGAGGCGCGTTCACGCTTGCAAGTTCTGGTGGAGCAGTCGGTGACGACCGCCGCGGCGGACCTGGAGGAAAAATCGGCCGAGGCCGCGAAAAGATTCGACACGCGGACGGAAGAACGTTTGAATGCGCGCGTCGAGGAAGTCCAGCAGCAAATCAACGGGCTTGCGGACGAGGTGACCGGACGGACCCGCAGCCAGCTCGATGCCGCTGCCGAAGCCGCCGCCGCTTCGTTTGGACAGGTGATTCGCGAAGTATCGGACCGGGAAACACAGCAGTTCACGGATGCCAGCCGCAGCGCTCTGGAGAACCGGGCCGGCGAGCTCGAACGGCTCACGCACGAGCGCATGGAACGATTCCACGCGGACGCAGGTGCTTCCATGGAGCAGTTGCAGGGGCGCATGGCATCCGAACTGGACGTAAACGTGGCGCGCGGACGCGACGCTCTGGCCGCCGAGTTCGCAAAAGCGGCGGACGGCTTCCGAGCCGAAAGAGAGGAACGCGAGGCTGCCTGGAGGGAGAGCGCCGGCCGCATCGGCGAGGATGCCACCACGAGGTTTCAGGACAAGCTGCAGACTGCCTGCGATTCTTGGGCCGTTTCTTCCGTGCGGCGGCTGAACGAGCACGGGCAAAACGCGGTCGACGCGCTGCTGCGCTCGGCCGATCAAGCGCTGCGCGATTCGTTCGCGCGAGTTTTCGAGGGACTATCGGAAGCGCTGCGCGAGAAGTCATCGCTTTCAAATGGCGGGCAGACACGCGCAGCCGGGTTCGTCCCGCTAGAGAATCCCGAGACGTCGATGCCGCCTCCGCCGAGCGAAGGCACGTCAGCCAGCGCGAACGCCTGACGCGCCGCGCACGGCTTCTATTTGTCTCCGACTGTTTCCCGAACCGCGCTGGCCACGAACTCCACCTGCTCGTTGGTAAGGCGGGGATGAATGGGCAAGCTGAGCGCGCGGTCGCAGGCGCGCTCGGTGTGGGGGAAGGTGCCGGGCGGCAAGCCCAGCGACGAGTACGCTGGTTGCAGATGCACGGGGCGCGGATAATGGACCACGGTTTCGATCTCGCGCTCGGCCAGTTTCGCGGCCAGCGCGTTGCGATTGCTGGCGTAGATGACGAACTGGTGGTACACGCATTCATCGCGCGGGTCATCTACCGGAATTTCCACGCGGGCCCCGGCTAAGAGCTGGCGGTACATGCGCGCGATCTCCTGCCGCCGGGCCGTCCAGGCGTATAGTCTGCGAAGCTTGATGCGCAGCACCGCTCCCTGAAATCCCTGCATGCGATAGTTGTAGCCGACGAATTCGTGCTCGTAACGGGCGGTCTGGCCATGATTGCGGGCAGCGCGCGCGAAGTTCGCCACCCGGTCGTTGTTGGTGGTCAGCGCGCCTCCTTCGCCGAACGCGCCGAGATTCTTGGTGGGATAAAAACTGAAAATACCCGCATCGCCGATGCTTCCCACGCGGTGGCCGCGATAGCGCGCTCCGTGCGCCTGGGCCGCATCTTCCAGAACGCGCAAGTTGTGCTTCGCGGCAACTTCGCGAATCGGATCCATATCCGCGGGACGTCCGTACAAATGGACCGGCAAGATGGCTCGCGTGCGCGGCGTGATGGCGCGCTCGATCAGGGTGGGGTCGAGATTGGCGGTGGCGGGATCGATATCGACGAAGACCGGCACCGCTCCGCAATACGTGATGGCCTCGGCGGTGGCCAGGAACGTGTTCGGGGTGGTGATCACCTCGTCGTCGGCTTGCACGCCCAGGCCGAGCAGGCCCACGTGGAGAGCGGCCGTGCCGGTGCTCATCGCCACGCAGTGCTTCGCGCCGCAGAAATCGGCGAATTCGCGTTCAAAGGATTCAACTTCTTCGCCCAGCACGTACGCGGTTTTTTGTCCCACGCGATCGAGCGCGGGCAGCACCTCGTCTCGCAGCTCGGCATATTCGGATTGTAGATCGAGCAGAGAAACCTTCATTGATGGCCCTTGGATGCGCTAAAAACTCTACTGTACGGAGCGCCTGCGGACAAGTACCGTTTCCGGTACCTTCAGCTTTTATACATTCTCTGTTGCTGCGCGTGCTTCTGCCGGGCTCACCAGTGCACGTTGCTGGTCACGCGTCTTTGTGACCGGAGTCACAGCCGGACTTTCCGGATGGGAACGAAAATTTACAAGTGGGAGGGTCTTCCTGGAGGCCGCCCGCAGAACGGCGTGAGAAGCGGTCATGGTCCACAAACCAAACGACCTGACACCGGTAATTGACCTGACGCACGATAAAGGCACGGGGCCGGTGCGCCAGCAACGTCCGCAATACGTCGATATGCTCCCGCCTTGCAACCACGCATGCCCGGCCGGCGAAAACATCCAGGGCTGGCTCGATCTGGCGCAAGCGGGCAAGTATCGCGAAGCGTGGGAAACGCTGGTGCGGGACAACCCGATGCCCGCAGTGCACGGGCGCGTCTGCTACCACCCCTGCGAGACGGCATGCAGTCGGGGCGAACTCGATGCGCCGGTCAGTGTGCACGCCGTGGAGCGTTTCCTGGGCGACCTTGCGATCCAAGAAGGCTGGCCGCTCAAGATCGAAGCTCCCTCAAGCGGGAAACGAGTGCTGGTGATCGGCTCTGGACCGAGCGGACTATCGGCTGCCTACCACCTGACGCGGCTGGGGCACACGGTGGAAATTGAAGAAGCGGGGGCGCTGCCCGGGGGCATGACGCATTTCGGGATTCCAGCGTACCGCTTGCCTCGCGAGCACTTGATGAACGAGATCCGGCGCATTGAGGCCATGGGCGTCCGCATCATCCTAAACCACAAGGTCGAAGACCTGCTGGCCGAGAAATCGGCGGCAAATTTCGACGCAGTGTTCGTAGCGATCGGCGCGGGCGTGGGCAAGCACATCGACATCCCGGCGCGCGACGCGGTGCGCGTGTTCGATGCGGTTTCGCTGCTTCACAGCGTTGAAGAGGGCGAGCCGCCGCGGCTGGGGCGTCGGGTTGTGGTGTACGGCGGAGGAGGCACGGCCGTGGACGCGGCGCGGACCGCGAAGCGGCTGGGCGCGAGCGAAGCGCTGATCGTCTACCGGCGCGACCGCCGCCACATGCCGGCAAAAGCGTTCGAAGTGGACGAGGCGGTCGAGGAAGGCGTGAAGATCAAGTGGCTGACCTCGATCAAGAAGATCGTTGGCTCCGATCTGACCGTGGAAATGATGGAACTGGACGCGAACGGACGGCCGCAGCCGACCGGAAAATTCGAGACGCTGCAAGCGGATGCGATCGTCCTGGCCGTTGGCGAAGAAACAGACAGCGACTTTCTGCGGCGGGTTTCCGGAGTCGAGTTTGCAGAAGATGGCGTCGTAAAAGTTGGGCCGGACATGATGACGGGACACGCCGGAATTTTCGCCGGGGGAGATATGGTCCCTGGCGAACGGTCCGTGACGGCATCCGTGGGGCACGGCAAGCACGCGGCGCACCATATCGATGCGTGGCTGCGCGGACAGAAATACCAGGAGCCAACAAAACACGCCCTGGTGACCTTTCCCATGCTGCATCTGCCGGTGTATAGCGACGCCGATCCGAGCGCGCAGCGAATGCTGCCGGCTGCCGACCGCGTCAGCGGTTTTGAGGAGGTGGTTGGCGGCCTGACGGAACAGCAGGCGCGCTACGAAGCGCAGCGCTGCCTTTCTTGCGGGAATTGCTATGAATGCGACAACTGTTACGCGGCTTGCCCGGAGCAGGCGATCATCAAGCTCGGGCCGGGCCGCAGGTATCGTTTCGATTACGCGAAATGCACGGGCTGCGCGGAGTGCTTCGAGCAGTGCCCGTGCCACGCGATCGAGATGATTCCCGAGCCGAAAGCGAGCGGGAAATATGCCTAAGCACGTGGCAACGATGGATGGCAACACGGCGGTGGCCCATGTGGCGTACCGCGTGAATGAAGTATGCGCGATTTACCCGATCACGCCCTCTTCGCCGATGGCCGAGCTGGCCGACGAATGGACAGCCGCGGACGTGAAGAACATTTGGGGAAACATTCCGGTGGTGCAGGAAATGCAGAGCGAAGGCGGCGCTGCCGGGGCAGTGCATGGCTCTCTGCAGGCGGGCGCGCTGACGACCACGTTTACGGCTTCGCAGGGCCTGCTGCTGATGATCCCGAATATGTTCAAGATCGCGGGCGAGCTTACGTCGACTGTGTTCCACGTGGCGGCGCGGTCGGTGGCGGCGCAGGCGCTTTCGATTTTCGGAGATCACTCCGACGTGATGGCGACGCGCACCACGGGATTCGCGTTGCTGTGCTCGGGCTCCGTGCAGGAGGCTCACGACGCGGCTCTGATCGCGCAGGCGGCGACGCTCGAGTCGCGCGTTCCCTTCCTGCATTTCTTCGACGGCTTCCGGACGTCGCACGAGGTGAATACGCTCGAGCTGCTGGAAGATTCGGACATTCGCGCGATGATCGACGACCAGACGGTGCGCGCCCACCGCATGCGAGCGCTCAACCCGGAGCACCCGTTCATTCGCGGCACGGCGCAGAATCCGGACACGTTTTTCCAGGAACGCGAGGCGGTGAATCCGTTCTACGCCAAGACGCCGGCGATTACCCAAGCAGCGATGGATCGCTTCGCCGCGCTGACCGGACGAAAGTATCACTTGTTCGATTACGAGGGCCCGGCGGACGCCGAACGAGTGCTGGTGCTGATGGGTTCAGGCGCCGAGACGGCTCGCGAGACGGCCGCGGCTTTGCAGCGCGCAGGCGAAAAGGTCGGCGTTCTGCAGGTGCGGCTGTTCCGCCCGTTTTCGGCGGAGCGTTGTGTGGCTGCTCTCCCCGACACGGTGCGCGCGGTGGCCGTGCTGGATCGCACCAAGGAACCTGGATCTGCCGGCGAGCCGTTGTACCTCGACGTGATCGAGGCGCTGGTGCAAGCGGTGTCAAGCGGCCGGCGCGCGGCGATGCCGAAGATTATCGGCGGGCGTTTTGGTTTGTCGTCCAAGGAATTTACGCCGGCGATGGCCAAGGCCGTTTTCGACGAGCTGAAGAAGACCGCGCCCAAGAACCATTTCACCGTTGGAATCAACGATGATGTAATGCACACGAGCCTGGACGTCGATTCGAGCTTTTCGATCGAGCCGCCGGATACGGTACGGGCGGTTTTTTACGGACTCGGATCGGACGGGACGGTGGGAGCGAACAAGAACAGCGTGAAAATCATCGCCGAACAGGCCGGGCTGCACGCGCAGGGCTACTTCGTTTACGATTCGCACAAATCCGGCGCGCAGACGGAGTCGCATCTGCGATTCGGCCCGCGCCCGATCCGCTCGCCCTACCTGATCCACTCCGCCAATTTCATCGGGTGCCATCAGTTTCATTTCTTGGCTCGCCAGGACGTGTTGCGGCTGGCCGCGCCGGGCGCCACGTTCCTGCTCAACAGTCCCTACGGACCGGACGAAGTGTGGGACCGGCTGCCGCGGTCGATGCAGCAGAAGATCATCGAGAATCAGATCCGGCTTTTCGTGATCGACGCGACGAAAGTGGCGCAGGACGTGGGACTGCAGAGGCGCACGAACACCGTGCTGCAAACCTGCTTCTTCGCGCTTTCCGGCGTGCTGCCCCGCGAGCAGGCGATTGCGGAGATCAAGAAAGCTATTCGCAAGACGTATGGGCCCAAGGGCGAAGAAGTGGTGCAGCAGAATTTCCGCGCCGTGGATGCGACGCTTTCCCGTCTTCACGAAGTGAAGGTGCCGGGACAAGCGACCAGCCCATTCGACCGCTTGCCCGCCGTACCGGCTACGGCGCCGGAGTTCGTGCGCGAAGTGACCGCACGGATGTTCGAAGGACGCGGCGATCAGATTCCGGTGAGCCTGATGCCCGCGGATGGAACGTTTCCCTCCGGCACGGCGCGATGGGAGAAGCGCAACGTGGCCGACGAAGTGCCGGTGTGGCAGCCCGATCTTTGCATTCAGTGCGGACAATGCAGTTTCGTCTGCCCGCACAGCGTGATCCGCGCCAGATATTACGGACAGCCGAAGCTCGCGGGAGCGCCACCTTCGTTCAAATCGGCGCCGGTGAATGCGCGCGGCTATCCGGGCGTGCAATTCACGCTGCAAATGTACGTGGAGGATTGCACCGGTTGCGGGCTGTGCATCGAGGCCTGCCCGGCGCGCGATCCAGCCGATGCCGCCGTGAAAGCGATCAATCTCGCGCCCAAGGCGCCGCTCGTCGAATCCGAGCGGACGAACATCGCATTTTTCGAGCAGTTGCCGGCCAACGACCGCGCGCGCGTGGACTTTGCCAACGTGCGCGGAGTGCAGTTTCTGGAGCCGACGTTCGAATTTCCCGGCGCTTGCGCGGGCTGCGGAGAGACGCCGTATCTGAAGCTTTTGTCGCAGCTTTTCGGCGACCGGACGATGGTGGCGAATGCAACGGGCTGCTCGTCGATCTACGGCGCGAATCTTCCGGTTACGCCGTGGAGCACGAACCAGGAAGGCCGGGGCCCGGCCTGGTCGAACTCGCTCTTCGAAGATAACGCGGAGTTCGGGCTGGGCTTCCGGTTGGCAGCCGACAAACACCGCGACCTGGCGAATTCGCTTTTGAAATCGCTGGTTCCCGAAGTAGGGGAGAACCTTGTCACCGCGATTTTGACGGCGCCGCAAATCAAGGAATCGGAAATTCGGGCGCAGCGGATTCGCGTCGCCGAACTGAAAACGAAGCTGCTGAAAATCAAGGAAAGCAGCGCCAATGCTCGCGACCTTCTTTCGGTGGTCGATCATCTGGTGCGGCGAAGCATCTGGGTCGTGGGAGGAGACGGCTGGGCCTACGACATCGGCTTCGGCGGACTCGACCACGTGCTGGCGGCCGGGCGTGATATCAATGTGCTGGTTCTGGATACAGAAGTCTATTCGAACACCGGCGGGCAGGCTTCGAAGGCGACGCCGCTCGGTGCGATCGCAAAATTCGCCGCGGCGGGGAAGCGCGTTGCACGGAAGGATTTGGCTCTACAGGCCATTGCCTACGGCAATATCTACGTGGCGCAGGTGGCCATGGGAGCGAATCCGCAGCAAACGTTGCTGGCGTTCCGCGAAGCGGAGGCGTACGGGGGGACGTCGCTGATCCTGGCTTACAGCCATTGCATCGCCCACGGCTTCGATCTGCGTTACGGAATGAAGCAGCAGGATCTTGCCGTCGCGAGCGGTTATTGGCCGCTTTTCCGGTACATTCCCGCGATGCGCAAAATCGGCGAAAGCCCGTTCCGGCTGGATTCGCCGCGGCCGGCCATCCCGCTGAAAGACTACGTGTACAACGAGCTCCGTTACTCGGCTCTCACTTCCACGCGTCCGAAGGAAGCCGCGGAACTTCTGCGTCAGGCGCAAGCCGGCGTCGATCAAAAATACCGGACCTACGAGGAATTCGCGAACCTTCGCGAAGGGCCAACTGCCGCGGACGTAACCGCGGCGGCCGAGGCCTGGGCTCCCGCCAGCCGGTGAGCGGCAGCAATCCTGAGGGCATTACCTGCATCTCGGAGTGTGGGACCTCAGCCCGTAGGTTGTCGCCGGACCATATGCGGAGCTGTCCCTAACTGGATGCGTGCCGGCGCTTTCGCAACCAAAATTCCGCCAGTAGGCCGTCCACTTCCCGGTCAAATACCTTGTAAGCTCCGAGCTTGACGCGGTCATTCACCACGAACCAAGCTAGTGCGTACCCCCAAATCAGCAACGCCCAATGCCAACTGATCGGCGTCATCAACACGCCGTAAACTGCCGCCAGGGTAGCCAACACCTTCGTCACCACGGCGCTCCAGAGCAGAATCGGCGCGGGAGCAATCGACCAGAAGGACCTGCGCGTGCGCGTCACGAAAATCGTCAGGTGTCCGGCGACTGCCAGCTTCAAAAACATGAAGGTCTGGATCACTTCGCGATTTATATGGAACATTCGTTCCGCGATATAAAAAAGTCCGAAGGACGCAACCACTCCGGCCAAACCGAGAATGCTCGAAACACCGAGCACCATGGGCATGTCCCAGGCCTCCGGTTCGTTCCGGTAGCGCACGCGGTCGTAGGCGATCGCCAGTATAGGACCGTCATTCAGCAGCGCCAGGAGGACGATCATGACGGCCGTCACTGGATAGAAATTGAAAATCAAGATCGAAAGGGTCATGAACAGCAGCACGCGAATGGTTTCCGCGATGCGATACAGTGCATAGCTGTTCATGCGCTGAAACATCTTGCGGCTTTCCTTGATCGCGTCGATGATCACGGAAAGCCCCGGATTGAGCAGCGCGATATCCGCCGCCGCGCGGGCCGCGTCCGTCGCGCCGGAGACCGCGATTCCCGCATCCGCTTGCTTCAGTGCCGGAGCGTCGTTCACGCCGTCGCCGGTCATCCCCACGATGTGCTTTTCATTCTGCAGCGCGCGCACGATGCGGAACTTGTGCTCCGGAAACACCTGCGCGAATCCATCCGCCTGCTCGATCGCTTTGGCCGCCTCGCTGGTTTGCAGATTCTTCGCCTCCGTCAGCACCGCCGCATCGACGATGTTCTGCCCCAGCCCCAGCTGCCGCGACATTTCCTTGGCGATGGCCATCTGATCGCCGGTGACCATCTTCACTTTTATGCCCATCTTCGCGGCCGTGGCGATCGTCGCCTTCGAATCCTCGCGCGGAGGATCGAACAGCGGCAGCACTCCCAGAAATTGCCAGGCGCCGTCCGCCCGCGTCCGCGCCACGCCCAGCGACCGGAATCCGCGCGCCGCAAATTCCTGCACCGCCTTCTCGACGCCGCCCTGCACCTGCTCCGCATCGGCCGCCAGCGCCAGAATCACCTGCACCGCGCCCTTGCTCACCCGAAATTGAGTCTTGTCCGGACCGGTGACCAGCGCTTCCGTGCGCTTGTGCACCGGATCGAACGGCTGAAAATGCGCGACCTGATACGCCTCAAGCGCGTGCGCGTCTTTCAATCCGCCGATCACCGCCAGATCGATGGCGTCCTGGCTATCGGCTCGCGAGGACAGCGCTCCGGCAAGAATCACCTCCGCCGGCGCCACGCCGCGCGCGCAGTACGGATCGCCCAGCGTCAGCTTGTTTTGCGTCAGCGTGCCGGTCTTGTCCGAGCACAGCACGTCGATCCCCGCCAACTCCTCCATCGACGCCAGGTGCGTGACGATCGCCTGCTTTTCCGCCAGCTTTCGCGCGCCCACCGCCATCGTTACCGACAGCACCGCCGGCATCGCCACCGGCACAGCAGCCACGGTCAAGACCAGCGCAAACTGCAGCGTCGTCAACATCGGATCGCCGCGGAAAAGCGCCACGATCAGAATCAAAATCACCAGCGCCAGAGCAAGCACGATCAGAAAGTCGCCGATCTTCAGCACCGCGCGCTGAAAATGGCTCACCGTGTGGGCCGTCTCCACCAGCCGCGCCGTCTTGCCGAAGTACGTGTTCCCGCCCGTGCCGTAGACAAGCGCGTCGGCCTCGCCCTGCTTCACGATCGAGCCGGAGTAAACCGCTTCACCCGTCTTGCGCTCCACCGGCAGCGACTCTCCCGTCAACGCCGACTGGTCCACTTCGATCGGGTCGCCCTGCAGCAACCGCGCATCCGCCGGGACGATTTCGCCGATGCGCACGCGCATCAAGTCGCCTGGCACGAGTTCGCGCGCCGGAACCGCCTTCCATGCGCCGTCGCGCTTCACCCGCGCGTGCAGGGCCAGCTTCGCCTTCAGCGCCGCAATCGCGTTGCCCGCCTGAAACTCCTCCCAGAATCCCACTCCCGCGTTCATCAACAGCAGCGCCAGGATGATGGCGAAGTCCTCCCAATGCCGCACCACCACGGAAAGCGCCGCGGCCACCTCGATCATCCACGGAATCGGGCCCCAAAAGTACGAAAGGAATTTCAGAAGAGGATTGGCCTTTTCTTCGGGCAGTTCGTTGTAACCGTACTTCCCCAGCCGCGCCTGCGCCTCCCCCGCGCTCAGTCCATCCGCCGGCGCACCCAGATCAGCTCGCAGCTCATCGATCGGCATTTTCGACAGGTCCGCGGCGGTTTTTGCCGAAGAGACAGCTTCATGCGGAGCAGCCATTCTCGTTTCGCCTTTCCCGTTCAGCAGTTCTCGACGGCCGGCGGAGTAACCGCAACAATTCATCTTCGACGTGCCGCACGCTTCGCTCTGTGATGGCGCTCACATTTCGCCAAGAGTGAATACAATCGTCGCGGACCCAGGCAGTGACGTTTCGAATCCACCCGGCGGTTTCCGCCGAAGCGCGAGCCTACTGCTGGTGACGCGATCCAGCTTGCGACGGTTTCGCTCTACCTTCGTTGAGAGCCGGTGCTTGCGTTTGTTGTTCGCTCCATACACGCTGGAAATCTGGTGGGAGTCGGAAATATGCCGCATGCTCATGGGCGTTGACACTTTCGAGTGTTACAGCTGTCTAGCTGCCGCTGACCGGCAACTCTTGATACGCTCCGATGTGCTGCCTAAATATTGACGCTGATAAGAGCGCATCCGACCCGAAGCTCGCCAGGATTCCTGTTATAGACCCTCGAAATCTGCGCATCAAGTGCCGTCAAGCCTTGCACATTTCGCAGAGCTTCGTCACCGTTCTCCAGTTCCGTGTGGTGGCCCTCATCCCGAGGAGCCTTTCACAGGCGCCGTTTGAAAGCTTGGTTTCTCCATAACCTCCCGGGCAATACAGGTAGATCTCCGTTCCGTCCCATCGAAACTCGTCCGCTCCGGCGGCGATGCTCTTCAGTTTCTCCACCGCGCTTTTTTCCGGGGCCAGCTGCAAGAACGTGACGTGCAGCTTCGCCACGTCGATCCCCGTCTGCCCCACGAACGGATTCTTCTCCAGCACTCGCGCCATCTCTTCGGCGCTCCTCACCATCACGCTAACGGGAAGCCGGGTCTCGCCTGCCAAGCGCTTCTGCAACGCCTTGGACCATGCGGCTGCCGGGCCGCGCCCCTGAAAGACCAAGTTGCCGCTTTGGAGGTATGTTCGCGCCTCGTTCAACCCAATCTCTGCGCAAAGCTCGCGCAGCCTCTCCATGCGCAGCATGTTCTGTCCTACATTTACTCCTCGCAGTAACGCCACGTATTTCGCCATGGTTTTCCTCGGAGGTTCGTTCCCTATTGTCCTCGAATTCGGCCATTTGCATATATAGCGCGTCCTGATCCTCATCCCAAAACGCGATGCGCCCCAGAAAATCTTTGAATTGGTCTTCTCCGGGATTCGCCGATAAGCTGTGTCCACTATGGCTCAAAATATCGCAACCAGTTGCTTCCCAAGCATCCGACGATCCACTTCTCGTTCGCGGCGGGACTTTCCGGTCGCCACCGGCTGGAACATCCCCTCGGCAAAGCCTTCTACCGCGCACTCGGTGAAAGCCTGCGCGTTCTTGCTTGGCTATCTGGCCGTTTATCTAGCGGCTGGCTACGGAGTGATCGCGGTCGCTGAGCGCGTCTGGCTCGCGCTGGTGCCGTAGGCCTCGCAGTGCCCCTGCGCGGGATTCCCACGCGGATGCACGCCTGATCCCTAAAGAGCTCCGAAAGCATAGCGCGGCGTTGGCAGGTGCCAAGAGCAGTTTGAAGGTTCAGAACGCCGCGGCTACGGCTCCGGGCCCGCAACAAACAGCCTTGTTGAAGCCATTTTTGT
>Ga0210077_1000278_pt1 | contig 21425 bp, 19 predicted proteins | sample RushMan_CattailN_5_FD_185556 | JGI IMG/M metagenome (GOLD analysis project Ga0210077, IMG submission 185556) | Wetland microbial communities from San Francisco Bay, California, USA, that impact long-term carbon sequestration -... | ecosystem: Environmental > Aquatic > Marine > Wetlands ... | reverse complement strand
CCCCCTTAGCGTTCTCAATACATCTCGTATTTAACCAGCCTCCCGTCAAGTCCGCCCGCCTTGATCGGCTTTTTCCATGATGCTTTCAGCCCGATATTTTTGATATACTCCCGTTCTCCGAAATAAACAAAGGCGGCCGAGCCTTTGCATTTCTGTTTCAGAAAATCACCGAAATTTTGATAAAACATTTCAAGGTTCTTGTCTCCTCCCATCCGAATACCATAAGGCGGATTGGCTACAATGACATGCTTTTCAAGGACAGGCAGCTTTTTGAAGTCCGCCCTTTCAACGCTGACGTTATTTCCGTAATGGAGCCCCATGAGGTTTGTCCGCGCCGCGCTGACAGCCTCTGCGGACACGTCACTGCCCGCAATCAGCCCTTTCGGCAGTTCCCGGATGTGTCCGTCGGCCTCTTTTTTTACCTGCTTCCAGATAGTGCCGTCAAAGTCGGGCAAAAATTCAAAACCGAATCGATTCCTGAAAATACCAGCAGGGATATTGCTATATCGCATGAGCGCTTCACACAAAAGGGTTCCCGAACCGCACAAAGGATCATATAAGGGAACAGAACCGTCCCATTCGCTGAATCGGATAATCGCGGCAGCGACGGTTTCTTGCATCGGCGCCGAAACGGTCTCCTCTCTATATCCTCTCCGGTGAAGCGCGCCGCCCGAAGTATCGAGGCTTATTACTGCCTGATCTTTTCTGATATGAAGGTTCAGCAAGATATCCGGGTTCCTTACCGACACATCCGGACGCCGGCCGGTTTTTTCTTTGAAGTAGTCGGCAACCGCATCTTTAAGTCGGAGAGCAGCGTACTTTGAATGTGAAATTGCGCTGTCGGAAACGTTACCCGATACGGCAAAGGTATTGCCTTTTGCAAAAAAATCTTCCCACTTGATCTGTTTGGCCATCTGATACAGCATATCGTTATCAGGACAAGCAAATGATATTAACGGTGCAAGGCACCGTGAAAGAAGCCTGGTCAGATAATTAATTCGATACAGCGTTGATTTGTCCGCCTTGAAATGAATTCCGCTGAATTCCGGCCGGACATCTTCGGCGCCGAGTTCAGATAACTCCTCCGCGCCGGCTTCTTTTAAACTGTCGGCGACCTGGGCAAAATAACGGCAATCCTTCTGATATTGATATACCGCCGCTTGCCGCTTGTCTCTTCTAAGGCGTTTAACCCCATCGGCTGATGCTCTCATAATAAGTTCATTTTAAATCTCTATCTCATGCTTTCTTTGAACGAGAGGAATTCTTTCACCAATAAGAAGTAAATACTTGCTGCCTATCTCAGCCGTTAAGTCAGATACTGTATTTACTGTTTTTGCAGAGCCTATTGCATAAACCTTGCTGATGATTGCTGCGGATTTAGAAAATAGATTTGAAAGGTACTTAGCAAGTAAATTTATTTTTATCTCACATATTATCAATCAATTGTCAATGTTTAAAAGTGATTAATCGCTTATGGGAAAGATGGCGTTAAAGATGAGACTTTTGGATCTGGTTCGTCACGTAATTCTGACATTGCAGATTTAATGTAAAAATATAAATTTTAAACGAAATTTTAAATGTTCAATTCAGGGATAAGAAAAAGCTTGACAACAACCCTAAGTACAGTTAGATAGAAGATTCTTAATTATATACGTAGGTCATGATGAAAAATATTTCAGCCATTAACATCCTTATTAGCCTTATTATTAACCTCGTAGTAGGTGTACTTATCTGCTGCGAGGCAAGGGGTTGATAATGGCCTGATTTTCCGACCAAGCCAAAAAAACAAAAACCGTTATCAGCCCCGAAAGCTGATAACGGTTTTTTTTTTAAGGAGACAAAGCCTATGAAAAGCGACCTGGTAAAAAAAGGGGTGGAACGGGCGCCCCACCGTTCATTATTTAAAGCCATGGGATACACCGATGCCGAAATCAACAGACCGCTCATCGGCATCGCCAATTCCGCCAATGCGGTAATCCCCGGCCATATCCACCTGGACAAGATTGTCGAAGCCGTCAAGGCAGGGGTCTATATGGCGGGCGGGACCCCCATCGAATTCGGCGTCATCGGGGTTTGCGATGGCATTGCCATGAACCATGTAGGGATGAAATATTCCCTGGCAAGCCGTGAGCTGATCGCCGACTCCATCGAAGTTATGGCCGTCGCCCATGCCTTTGATGCCCTGGTTCTGGTTCCCAACTGCGATAAAATTATCCCGGGAATGTTGATGGCAGCCGCACGTCTCGACCTGCCGGCCATCGTCATCAGCGGCGGCCCCATGCTGGCCGGCAAACATCCGGAAAAAATCGGCGGCGCTGACGAAATCGATCTGATTACGGTGTTCGAATCTGTGGGTGCCGTACTCTCGGGCGATATGACCGAAGATCAGCTTTGCCGGATTGAAGATGCCGCCTGTCCCACCTGTGGATCCTGTGCCGGCATGTTCACTGCAAATTCAATGAACTGTTTGACCGAAGCCGTCGGCATGGGTCTTCCGGGAAACGGTACCATCCCTGCGGTCATGTCCGCCCGTATCCGCCTGGCCAAGGAAGCGGGCATGAAAATCATCGAGCTTTTGGAAAAAGATATCACGCCGTCAAAAATTATGACCGAACAGGCGTTTCAGAATGCCCTGGTCGTGGATATGGCCCTTGGATGTTCCACCAACACCGTGCTTCACCTTCCTGCCCTGGCAAGGGAAGCAAACGTATCTATCGATCTTGATCAGATCAACGAAATCAGTAAAGCCACGCCCCATCTGTGTTCCCTGAGTCCCGCCGGACCGCACCATCTTGAAGACCTGAACCGCGCGGGCGGCATTCAAGCGCTCATGAAAGAACTGTCCGGCACCGGCCGTATTAAAACGAACTGCCTCACCGTTACCGGCAAAACCGTGGGAGAAAATATAAAACACTCAAGCGTCATGGATAGCACGGTGATTCGATCCACCACCAGTCCTTACCATCAAGAAGGCGGTCTTGCGGTTCTTTTCGGAAACCTTGCCCCTGAGGGCGGCGTGGTAAAACAGTCTGCTGTTTCGGATGAGATGCTGCGTCATGAAGGCCCGGCCCGGGTATTTAATTCCGAGGAAGAGGCCACCCAATCCATCATGGGCGGCAAAATAAAAAAAGGCGATGTTATCGTGATTCGGTATGAAGGACCCATGGGCGGTCCGGGTATGCGGGAAATGCTGACACCAACGTCAGCCATCGCCGGCATGAAGCTGGACGCGCATGTGGCGCTGGTAACGGACGGCCGTTTTTCAGGAGGGACCCGGGGCGCGGCCATCGGGCATATTTCACCGGAAGCCATGCAAAAAGGACCCATTGCCATCGTTAAGGACGGCGATTTGATTGTCATCGATATTCCGGCCAAAACATTGACCCTCAAAGTGCCGGACAGCGAAATTAAGGACCGGTTGTCCAAATGGTCTCCCCCGACTCCCAAAATAACCCATGGATACATGGCCCGATATGCAAAAATGGTTTCATCTGCCAGTGAGGGGGCGGTCGTTCGGTAAAAAAGCGCTTTGCGGCAGATATTAACATTAAATCGAGAAAAGGAAGGAAGAAACATGAAACTCACAGGCGCACAAATTATGATGAAGGTTTTAAAAGAAGAGGGGGTCGATACGATTTTTGGATATCCGGGTGGCGCTGTCATCGACATCTATGACGAACTTGAAAAATCAGACATCCGCCATATTCTTGTTCGTCAAGAGGCCTGTGCCGTCCATGCCGCCGACGGTTATGCCAGGGCCGGCAGTCGGGTGGGCGTGTGCCTGGTAACATCCGGACCCGGTGCGACCAACACCGTCAGCGGCATTGCATCCGCATACATGGATTCCATTCCTGTCGTCATATTTACCGGTCAGGTTCCGACGCATCTTATCGGCAACGACGCCTTTCAGGAAGTCGACACCGTAGGAATTACGCGACCGTGCACCAAACACAACTATCTTGTTAAACGAACCGAAGATCTCGCGAGAATTATCAAGGAAGCCTTCATGATTGCGAAATCGGGCCGGCCGGGACCTGTTCTGATCGATATCCCGAAGAATGTCGGCGTCACCGCCGTTGACTACAAGCCGGTTAAAAAAGTCAATCTAAAGTCCTATAATCCAACATACAGCCCCAATGTAAAACAGCTTCACAAGGTTGTGGAATTGATTAAAAATACGAACAAACCCATGATTTTCGCCGGCGGCGGCGTCATTCTTTCGGGAGCTGCCAAGGAGTTGACGGAGCTTGCCCGCAAAACCCAGATCCCCGTGACCACCTCCCTGATGGGGCTCGGCGGATTCCCGGGGACAGATCCTCTCTGGCTCGGTATGATCGGCATGCACGGAACGTATCGCGCCAACATGTGCACCGGCGAGTGTGACCTGCTGATCGGTATCGGGGTTCGATTTGACGACCGTGTTACCGGAAAAACAGATGCTTTTGCAGCCAATGCCAAAATTGTTCATATTGATATCGATCCCACATCCATCCGCAAAAACATCCCGGTTACCGCTCCCGTTGTCGGAGACTGTAAAATCACCCTGGCCAAACTGAACCAACTGTTGAATAAGGAAGACTTGGGAAATTTGAAGAAAAAACGGAAGAAATGGCTTGATCAGATTCAACGCTGGATAGATACTCAGCCCCTCGCCTATAAACAGAAAGACATCATCAAACCCCAATATGTGGTAGAAACGCTCTATAAACTAACCAAAGGCAAAGCCATTATCACCACCGAAGTCGGTCAAAATCAAATGTGGGCTGCACAATATTACCATTTTGACCAACCCAACCATTTTATTACCTCCGGCGGCTTAGGGTGCATGGGGTTTGGCTTGCCGGCAGCCATCGGCGCACAACTCGCCTGTCCGGATAAGCTTGTGGTCGATGTTGCAGGCGACGGCAGTATTCAGATGAACATCCAGGAAATGACCACTGCAGTTCAGTGCGGTCTTCCCATAAAAATTGTCATTCTCAACAACGGGTATCTGGGCATGGTCAGGCAGTGGCAGCAGCTTTTTTTCAATAAGTGTTATGCCGCCACCTGTTTGGATTGCGCGCCGGATTTCGTTAAGCTTGCCGAAGCTTACGGCGCAGAGGGCTTAAGAGCCACAAAGCCCGAAGAAGTCGAAACAGTTTTGAAAAAAGGACTTGCTTCAAAGAATCCGGTGATCATGGATTTCAGGGTCGACAGGGAAGAGTGCGTTTACCCGATGGTTCCTGCCGGCGCGCCGGTGACCGAAATGCTTCTCGTTTAAATTATTCAACGCTGCTGCCAAAGAAAAGGATAAAAACCATGATAGAAGAAAAACATATACTTTCGATTCTGGTGGATAATGAGCCCGGTGTTCTTTCAAGAATCTCAGGATTGTTCAGTGGAAGAGGATTTAACATTGAAAGCCTGTGTGTTGCGGAAACCATGGACCCGCAGGTATCGAGAGTGACATTGGTCACAAATGGGAACCCTCCGGTAATTGAACAAATCGAAAAACAACTGAACAAACTCATCAATGTGATCAAGGTTCACGATCTCACCGGAAAGGAATATGTCAAGAGGGAGATGGCCCTCATAAAAGTGGTCGCAAAATCGGAACATCGTGCCGAAATCCTCAGAACAGTGGATATTTTCAGGTGCAAAGTGGTTGACGTCAGCCCCGAGCATTACACCATTGAGGTCACGGGTGACGAGGAAAAAATGCAGGCAATTTTAAACCTGCTGAAACCCATCGGAATCAAGGAAATCGCCCGGACGGGAATGATAGCCCTTTTCAGAAATTCGAAATAAAAGGAGAATAACATGGCCAAAATCAATTTCGGCGGAATAGAAGAAGAAGTTATTACGTCTGATGAATTTCCTCTGAGAAAAGCCAAGGAAGTCCTCAAAAACGAAACCGTCGCCGTCCTCGGATATGGTGTTCAGGGTCCGGGACAAGCGCTGAACATGAAAGACAACGGCATCAACGTCATCGTCGGCCAGCGCGAAAACAGCAATTCCTGGGACCGTGCCGTTGAAGACGGTTTTATTCCCGGTAAAACCCTTTTTCCCCTTGAAGAAGCGGCCCGAAAAGGAACCGTTATTCAATTTCTACTTTCAGACGCCGGTCAGGTGGCCGCCTGGCCGACCATCAAAAAATGCCTCGGCGATGGAGACGCGCTCTATTTTTCTCACGGCTTCTCAATTGTCTATAAAGAGCAGACCGGTATTGTTCCCCCTGAAAACATCGATGTGATCCTGGTGGCTCCAAAAGGATCCGGCCGAACCGTTCGAACCAACTTTCTGGACGGCAGTGGGATCAACTCGAGTTTTGCAATATTTAAAGACTACACCGGACACGCCAAAGAAAGAACCTTGGCACTGGGAATTGCCATCGGTTCGGGTTATCTGTTCCCCACCACTTTCCAAAATGAAGTTTACAGCGATCTCACGGGGGAAAGGGGTGTTTTGATGGGTTGCCTGGCCGGTGTGATGGAGGCCCAATACAACCTTTTGCGAAAGCATGGCCATACGCCAAGCGAAGCCTTTAACGAAACCGTTGAAGAACTGACCCAGAGCCTGATTCGCCTTGTGGCGCAAAACGGTATGGACTGGATGTATGCGAACTGCAGTACCACTGCCCAGCGTGGCGCCCTGGACTGGAAACCTAAGTTTCGTGATGCGGTGGGTCCGCTATTTGACGAACTGTATGAAAAAGTGGTGTCCGGGGTGGAAACCAAAAGAGTTTTGGAAGCCAACAGTACTCCGGACTATCGCGAAAAGCTTCAAAAAGAACTGGATGAGATCAAAAACTCTGAAATGTGGTTAGCCGGCGCTGCGGTACGGGCTTTGAGACCTGAAAACAGATAGAGGAGTAAACATTATGGAACCGATATTGCTGTATGACACCACCTTGAGAGACGGAACGCAAGGGGAAAGCATCAGTTTCAGCGCCAAGGAAAAAATCCAGATTGCAAAAAGACTGGACGACTTCGGCATCCATTATATCGAGGGGGGGTGGCCGGGCTCAAATCCCAGAGATATGGAATTTTTCGACCTGGCACAGAAGACTAAATTTGAAAATGCCCGCATAACAGCATTCGGCTCTACGCGAAAACCCCGTATCGATACTTCTGATGATCCGAATCTAAAAGCACTGCTGAAAGCCAAAACCCCTTCGGTAACCATCTTCGGAAAGACATGGGATTTACATGTCCAAAAGGTCATGAGCAATACGCTCGAAGAGAACCTGGCCATGATCGGTGAATCTGTCGAATATCTAAAAAGCGCGGATCGGGAAGTTATCTATGATGCCGAACACTTTTTTGACGGATATAAGGCGAATCCGGGTTATGCATTAAAAACTCTCATTGCCGCAATGAATGCCGGCGCCGAATTTATTGTGCTGTGCGACACTAACGGCGGAACCCTTCCCGTTGAAATTAAATCGATCATTGAAACGGTGCAAAAAGGGCTCTCAGCGGAATACAACACGAATAAGGATTCGTTGCCGGTTAAGATCGGAATTCATACGCACAATGACAGCGGTTTGGCGGTGGCCAACACCATTCAAGCCGTTCAATCAGGTGCTGTAATGGTTCAAGGAACCATTAATGGATATGGAGAAAGATGCGGAAACGCCGATTTGACCTCAATCATGCCCATTCTCCAATTTAAGATGAACCGGCCGTGTGTTTCTGCTGAAAACATGGAAAAACTCAGATCGCTTTCACGGTTTGTCAGCGAAACCGCCAATATGATTCCTTTGAAAACCCGTCCGTTTGTCGGAGAAAGCGCATTTGCTCACAAAGGCGGAATTCATGTCAGTGCCATCATGAAAGTCTCAAAAGCTTATGAACATATGACGCCGGCGCTTGTTGGAAACCGTCGTCGCGTGCTGGTTTCGGATCTTTCCGGAAAAAGCAATATCGAATACAAAGCCAAAGAACTTGGGATCGAGCTGGGCAACAACGGCTACGACAGCCGTAAAATTGTCACTGAAATAAAAAAAATGGAACAGGAAGGATACCAGTTTGATACGGCGAACGGGTCGTTTAAAATCCTGCTCGAAAAATTTACCGAACAGTTTGAGCCGCTGTTTGATTTAAAATCTTTCCGGGTGACCATAGAAAAAGATGCCGACCGGCCCTGTTCGGCCCATGCCACCATCAAGATATCGGTGAGAGGACAGGATGAAATCACCGCCGCTGAAGGAGATGGCCCGGTGAGCGCCCTGGATAACGCCCTGCGCAAGGCGCTTGACAAATTCTATCCGGATCTGGATGCCATGCGCCTGATCGATTTTAAAGTCCGCGTCATTGACGGGCGTCAGGGAACAGCCGCAAGGGTCCGCGTGTCCATCGAGTCTCGGGATCATGATCATATCTGGAGCACCATCGGTGTTTCCGAAGATATTATTGAAGCAAGCTGGCAAGCCCTTGCCGACAGCTTCCAATATAAACTTGCAATGGGAAAGGTATAAAATTTTGAAAAAAAGAGAGGAAATCAACGCCGCAGGACATTTTTTCTATTCTGTCCTGCGGCCGATGCTCGTTCGCATTTTGCCCGTTGTTAAAAAAATACAAATTTATTATCAACTGAATATCCACGAACAGGAGCAAAATCATGGAAGAACGAGTCATTATTTTTGATACAACGCTAAGAGACGGCGAGCAATCTCCCGGCGCCAGTATGAACGCCGCGGAAAAGCTTCGACTGGCCACGCAATTGGAAAAGCTCGGCGTCGATGTACTGGAAGCCGGGTTTCCGGCCGCCTCCGAAGGAGATTTTGATGCGGTATCCAAGATTGCCGGAAAACTTAAAAAAACGGAAGTCGCCGCCCTGGCGCGAACCTCCAAAAACGATATCGACCGGGCCTGGGGCGCCATTCAGCATGCCGCAACACCAAGGATTCACACCTTCCTGGCGACATCAGACATCCATATGCATTACAAACTCAATATGACCCGGGAACAGGTTCTCAAAACCGCTTCAGAATCCGTAAAATATGCCAAGAGCTTTACGGACAATATCGAGTTTTCCGCAGAAGATGCTTCGCGAAGCGACCGGGATTTTCTCTGCAAGGTGTTTGAGACTGCCATCGGGGCCGGTGCCACGACCATCAATATCCCGGACACCGTGGGATACGCCATCCCCATGGAATTCGCAGATCTGGTGAAATATGTCATAGACCATACGCCCAACATCCATAAGGCCGTCGTCAGCGTCCACTGCCACAATGATCTGGGGCTAGCCACCGCCAATACCCTTGCCGCCATCAACAACGGCGCGAGACAGGCGGAAGTCACGATCAACGGCATCGGCGAACGCGCGGGAAACACCTCTCTGGAAGAAGTCGTTATGTCGCTTCATACCAGGCCCAATTATCTGCCATTTTCATCCAACATCCGGACGGAGCAGATTTATCCCACCAGCCGGCTGGTCAGCATGATCACCGGTATTATTGTCCAGCCCAACAAGGCCATTGTGGGTGCCAATGCATTTGCTCACGAAGCGGGAATTCATCAGGACGGCGTTCTGAAAAATCCCATGACATATGAGATCATGAAGCCCGACACCGTCGGGATCAGTGCGAGCAAGTTGATTCTGGGAAAACACTCCGGAAGACATGCGCTGCGCTCTCACTTAAAAGAAATGGGGTACGATCTTTCCGACGAAGAGTTAAAACTTGTTTTTAAAAAATTCAAGGAACTGGCCGATAAAAAGAAGCACGTTGTTGATGAGGATCTGGAAGTGATTATTACGGAAGGCATCTTAAGGACCGCGGACATTTTCCAGCTGGAATATCTGCATGTCACCAGCGGTACGACCGTCATTCCCATGGCAACCGTCAGACTCTTAATCAATGAAAGGCCGGTTCAGGGTACGGGATATGGAAACGGCCCCATCGATGCGGCGTATGACTGTATTGCCAAACTGGCGGGAACAGAATCCGAACTCATGAGATTTTCCATCAGCGCCATTACCAGCGGCACGGATGCCCAGGGCGAGGTTACGGTACGGTTGAAGGAAAACGGCCTGGTGGCACTGGGCCGCGGGGCGGACCCGGACATCATCACTGCCAGTGTGAAGGCTTACATCAACGGGCTCAACCGTCTTGAATACTTGAAAGCCAATCCAATAAAGGCCACCGCCTAATTTAAGGTGATTGTTTTCTCAAAATCTGAAGGGGCATACTAAGCCCCTTCAGTTTTCCACCTAAACACCTTTTTAAGATAACCGTTTTAAATCTCAATTGTGCCGATGACATCCGCGATGTCCGTAATATTTCGTTGCATCAGGAATGCCTCAATGCCGTCGATGATATCGATGGTTGCATGAGAATTGATAAAATTGGCGGTTCCCACCTGAACGGCCGTCGCGCCGGCAATCAAAAATTCCAGCGCATCCTTTGCCGTCATTATGCCGCCGATGCCGATCACCGGAACCTTGACGGTTTGTACCACTTGCCAGACCATGCGCAATGCCACCGGCTTTATCGCAGGTCCGGAAAGGCCGCCGGTAATATTGGCCAGCTTTGGACGCCGGGTTTCAATATTTATGGCCATGCCGGTAATGGTATTGATCAATGAAATCGAATCCGAACCCTCCCCTTCTGCGGCTTTTGCAATCTCTGTAATATCGGTGACATTGGGAGAAAGCTTGACCATCAACGGTCTATTGGTCTGTTTTCTGATCGCCTTTACAACTTCTGCCGCAGATTCAGGATAAGCGCCAAAAGCAATTCCGCCGGATTTTACATTGGGACATGAAATATTGACCTCGACGCCCGAGACCACATCAATGTCTTCCAGGCGGGCGGCCAGTTCGGCATATTCAGTAATGCTTTTACCGTAAATATTGACGAATACCGGTGTATTGAGCCTTCTTAAAAACGGCACCTTTTCTTCAATAAATGCCGCCAATCCGACGTTTTCAAGACCGATAGCGTTCAACATGCCGCAGGGCGTTTCAACGATCCTTTGCGGCGGATTTCCTTTGGAAGGTTCAAGGGACAAACCTTTGACAACAATCGCTCCGAGGCGATTTAAATCAACAAGGGCTTCATACTCTTTTGCATATCCGAAAGTGCCGGATGCCGTCATCACAGGATTGCTGATCTCTATCCCGCCGATATTCACACGCATGTTTGGTTTTTTCGAGGTCATATTAAAAATCCATTTAAGTAAACACCTTTCAATCAGGGATATTAAAGACACTCATCAGTTTTCATTCAAGACTTATTTATAAAATAAATATTGATAGATTACAAGGATCTGTTTTAACATGTTTCAACCTATTGGTGCTTGAACGGAAAGTTATGCTTAGGCAAAATCCGAATTTTCAATGACAAAATGACCGAAACTAATACGTTGAATGTCCGAATTGTTGGCGTCGCTTCGGTGGAGACCAATGTTTTTGTCATTTGAACTTTTTTGTCATTGTTTCGTATTTCGTGTTTCGTATTTCGAATTTTTGACCAAAAACTAAAGTCTTCGATTAATTGCTATTGAACAGGGCAAACAGTCCCCGAGGTAATCTTATGAAAAAAATTCTTGGCATTATCGGTTCGCCGCGAAAACTTGGTAATTGTGAAATCATGGTTAAGGAAATCAGCCGTCAACTGACCATTCCCCATGAGTTGAATCTTTTGCGGCTTCAGGATTTCAACATCCTTCCCTGCAGGGGGTGCTACAACTGCCTTTTCAAAACCGAACACTGCATTCTCGAAGATGATTTAAATACGGTAATTCAGGCCATGGCAGAAGCCGATGCCTACATCGTATCTGCACCGACGTATTTTCTGGGAATCAATGCATCCCTTAAAATGCTTCTCGACAGAGGCTTATCTTTTTACGCTCATATGGATAATCTGTGGGGCAAACCGGCGGTTGGAGTGGCCATCGCCGGCATTGAAGGAAAGGAAGGATACAGCCGGTTGGTGATTCAAAGTTTTTTAAAAATGATTTTCGCAGATGACAAAAATACCCGCGTGGTATACGGCGCCTTGCCCGGAGAGGTTTTTATCAATGAAAAAAACAAACAAGCGGCTTTCAAACTGGCATCGGCGCTTTTTGGGTCCAAAGTAGAGACAACCGGCCCTTGCTGCCCTCATTGCGGTGGGGATACGTTTCGTTTTATGGACCATCATCGCATCCAATGCATGCTGTGCAGCAATGCCGGGTCCATGACAGTAGAATCAGGATCCCTTTCCTTTAACATCGACAAAAGCGACCACGATTTTTTTTCCAGTAGAGAAGATGCGCTCAAGCACAAGGAATGGTTGCTAGGAATGAAATCCCGCTTTGTCCAACACAAGAAATCTCTTAAAGAGATTACGCAAACCTATCTGAAGCAGGGAACCTGGATAAAACCCCCGGTGAAGGAAATAGGAAAGAGAAAATAGGTGACTGCAAACAGACACAAGTTTAATTAGAAGTTAAGAAGGTTAGAAGTTTACCCGCCTTTGGCGGCGCCGGTCCGAAGGATTCCGGACTCTTACGGAGAGGCGACCAGGGATCAGAAGTTCGGAGACTCAAAGACACGCCAACCTTCTTACATTCTCACCTTCTTTCTCTTGCATCTTCTAACTTTCTTCTTTTTTAAAATATTTGAGTTTATTTGTTTTTATCCGCGGCTTCCCGTATCCTCTTTCCTCTTTTCTATTTTCTGTTTTCTTTGAAGTCCCAGGTTACTTAGCTACTCTATCGGCCAAATCCAAAAACGCCCGGGTCACCGCGGCATTTGCATATTTTTCCTGGAATGAGATGCCGTTGTCTCCGCAAGACACAATATTGGGATCAAACGGAATTTTGCCCAAAAATTCAATGCCTGCCGAATCTGCGGTTTTCTTGCCACCGCCGGACCCGAATAGATCCACCACTTTATTGCAATGCGGACAGGTAAAGCCGCTCATGTTCTCAATGAGACCCAAGATATCCATTTTCACGGTCCTGCAAAAGCTGATGGATTTTCGGACATCCGCCAGGGAAACCTCTTGAGGCGTCGTCACAATGATGGCTTTGGCATCACGAATGGTCTGAGCGACGGTCAATGGTTCATCACCGGTTCCCGGAGGCGAATCGATAATCAAAAAGTCGAGAGGACCCCACTCCACTTCGCCGATAAACTGGCGTATAGCGGAGTATTTGAGCGGACCCCGCCAGATGATGGCGTCGTCTTTGCTGGCAATCAGGGATTCAATGGATACCACTTTCAAGTTCTCCGAATACCGCATGGGATTCAGTTTGTTGTTTTGACTCAACTCAAGCATCCCCGTTAAACCGAGCATCCTCGGCACGTCAGGACCGTGCAAGTCGACATCCATAATCCCGACCATAAAGCCTTTTTTTGCAAGGGCCATGGCCAAATTGACAGCGGTGCTGGTTTTTCCGACACCCCCTTTCCCGCTCAGAACAACATATTTGTTTTTAATCTTTTTCAAGGAGGCATCAACAGCAATATCCTCTTTAGTCGGTGCCTGTTTATTCTTTTGGGCAGCATCTACGTTTTCATGAATTTGTACCATAGCTATTAGCTCCTGCATCGATAAAAATTTTCATTATGACATTTGGGACAGCTTTGAGGCCTTCCCGTGCCCCAGGGTTCCACCCACCTGTGCGTGCAATCACGGCACATGAAGGTCCGTAGGTCATCGACGATTTTGTAATTTCCGCCTTCAACATTGATGGCTTTTCCGTTGATCAGGGCATCTGCAACCACTTTTCGTGCCTGTTGGATAATCCGTCCGAAAGTCGCCCTTGAAACATTCATGTGACGCCCGGCATCTTCATGAGACATGCCGATAAGATCGGCAAGCCGTATTGCCTCGCGCTCATCCACTGCTAGGCATACCTCGGAAAGATCCCGCATGGGAATGCCTCTGGGCTTGAAATAGTCGATCTGCGGATTGAACGAGACCATTCGATGTTTTTTGGGTCGCGCCATAAAAAATCCTTCAGGTTAAAATATGAGTATATACTCGATATCAAATTAAGAATTTTCATTGGTATTGTCAAGGATTTAGTTTTCATCTGATTGACAATCACCGCCGGCATGGTATTCTTATTCACAATGCGAAACCGCAGGAAAACACGCCACTCAACATATCACTTTTTATGGAGAACCTAATGATGATTGAAGTGAAACCCATTAAAGACATGAAAGATTTTAAAAAAATACCCGAAATTCAAAAAAGCGCCTGGGGATTTTCAGATCGTGACATCGAACCCCATCAATTGATGACAAGAGTTCAAAAATACGGAGGTCTGGTTCAAGGGCTCTACCTCAACGGCGAATTGGCCGGTTTTACCTATGCTATCCTTGCCAAATGGCAAGGAAAATATTTTATCTATTCTCACATGACCGGGGTCAGGAAAGAAGAACAGAAAAAAGGATTTGGATTTTTGCTTAAAAAAGCGCAAAGAGAAGAAGTATTAAACATGGGTTACGATGTGATTCGCTGGAATTTTGATCCCCTCGAATCCATGAATGCCTTTTTCAATATTCACAGACTCGGCATCATCAGTGTCGAATACGAAAAAGACATTTATGGCACAGGAGAAAGCGGACTTCACAAAGGTCTCCCAACAGACAGACTCATTGCAACCTGGAACCTGAATTCAGATCACGTGATCGACAAAATGCACGGAAAAGATCTTCCGATTATAGAGCAGGTTCCCGAGAAGAACCCGGAGGATTTTTCTCAACAAACAGCCTATATCGAGATCCCGAGGGATATACGGTCACTGAAAAAGACGGATATCGACGAAGCCGTTCGATGGCGTATGAAAACGCGCCGCCTTTTTGAAGCGGCATTTCAAAACGGCTATATTGCGACGGATATCGTGTTTCCAAAGGATAAAAAAAGGATATTCTATAAACTCTATAAATCAAAAATGGATAAGCGATAAGTGAAAAGAATAAAACAAATCGATTCCGTGGAAATGTTTATCGCCAGACTGCCGCTTGTCACTTCCTTTGAAACCAGCTTTTCCGTGCAAACCCTCAAGGAGGCCTTGTTATTAAAAATCGTTTCAGATGATCTTTGGGGGTGGGGAGAGTGTGTAACGTCTCCGGATCCTTACTACGGCTATGAAACCAATAAAACCGCATTTCATATCATACAAGATTTTCTTATTCCTATTCTGTCCAATATGAAGAATTTTACCGTTGAAGAGGTCCTCGAAAGTTTTGAGAGAATCAGGGGTCACCAGATGGCCAAGGCGGCTGTAGAAAATGCCCTTCTGGATCTTGTGGCCAGACAATGTCAAATTCCTCTTTTTGAACTCATCGGCGGAAAAAATAAAAAAATCATGTCCGGAATCAGTATCGGGATCAGGAAAAACATGAACGATCTTCTCAAAACCATACAAACTGCATGCGATAAAAAATACCACAGAATAAAGCTGAAAATTAAAAAAAATAAGGATATAGAGATCCTGAAAAAGGTGAGAAGCGCATTCCCGAGTATTAAGCTCATGGCTGATGCCAACAGTGATTATACGCTTGAAGATATGCCTATTTTAAAAAGGCTGGATGAATTTAATCTAATGATGATCGAACAGCCGTTGAATTATGATGACATCTATTTTCACGCATTGCTTCAAAACCGGATACAAACGCCGATCTGCCTTGATGAATCCATAAAGAATCTGAATGATGCAAAGACAGCAGCCGAACTTGGAAGCTGTAAAATCATCAATATTAAACAGGGTCGTGTGGGAGGCATGCTAAATGCCCAAAAAATTCAGGCCTATTGCCTGAACAGCGGCATCAAGACCTGGTCGGGGGGAATGCTTGAAACCGGAATCGGCAGGGCGTTCAATCTTCATCTTCAAACATTGCCGGGTTTTGTTCTTCCGGGTGACACCTCTGAAACGTCGCGGTATTTTGCTGAAGATATCGTGGACAAACCTGTCATCCTGCAACCGGATGGTTTTATTGAAATTCCCATTGGAACAGGAATCGGCGTCGATGTCCTCCCTGAAAGGCTTGAAAGATATAAAATTTTTTCAAAAAAAATCCTTTAAGACCGCGCTTCATGTGAAAGGTCTGTCACATCGAAATAGATCTTGACATTTTTGTTAAAATCATATTATTTTAAAACCTTTTTGTCGATATTGTTGACCTATAGAGGTCTCAAATGAGTTATGGGTTGTACGGTTCAAGGTTCGATATGAACTTTGAACCCTGAACCTGAAACCGAACATTTAATACATAAGGTGAACCAAATGATCGAGATTAGAATACATGGACGAGGGGGCCAGGGGAACGTAGCGGCGGCGGAGCTGTTGTCGATAGCGGCGTTCAAGGACGGGAAGTTTTCCCAGGCATTTCCATCGTTTGGGGCAGAGCGTGTGGGAGCGCCGGTCCAGGCGTTTGTGAGGATCGACGACAAGAAGATCCGGACCCGTGAGGATGTGCGGCATCCGGGTTATCTGATTGTGCAGGACGAGAATCTGCTGGAGACGGTTCCGATTTTGGACGGACTGAAGCCGGACGGACTGATTGTGGTGAACACGGAGAAGAAGGCGGAGGATCTGCAGTTGAAGACCACGGCGGTCGTAGAGACCATCCCTGCCACGGAGATTGCACTGGAGATTATCGGGAGACCCATCCCCAATGCGATCATGATCGGAGCGTTTTGCACCATCACGGGTCTGATCAGTCTGGACGCGGTTCAGGAGGCCATTATGGAGAAATTTCCCGGCCGGGTGGGAGAAAACAACGTTGCCGCCCTTGAGCGGGCGTGCGAAATCATGCAAAAGAGGTAAGTTTCATGCTAAAACAAATAGAAGGATCACATGCGGTAGCACAAGTGGTGGCCATGTGCCGGCCCAATGTCATATCGGCCTATCCGATTACGCCGCAGACCCATATCGTGGAAGATCTGGCGCTGATAGTGGGCCAGGGGGGGTTGCATGCGGAGTTTGTGAATGTGGAGAGTGAATTTGCGGCGGCCTCGGTTGTACTGGGGGCGAGTGCTGCGGGTGCGCGTGCCTATTCGGCGACGACGTCCCAGGGGCTGTTGCTCATGAGCGAAGTGATATACTGTATCGCGGGGATGCGGCTGCCCATCGTGCTGACCATCGCCAACCGGGCCATATCGGCGCCGCTGAGCATCTGGAATGATCAGCAGGATTCCATGGCACTGCGGGACGCGGGCTGGATACAGCTGCATTCGGAGGACAACCAGGAGGCGGCGGATTTGCATATTCAGGCTTTCAGGATTGCCGAAGAGACCTCCCTGCCGGTGATGGTGTGTATGGACGGATTTATTCTCACCCATGCCTTTGAACCGGTGGACATTCCGGATGCCAAAGAGATCGACGCGTTTTTGCCGGCATTCACGCCGGCCAATATCGTGGACCCGAGATCGCCCAAGGGGATCGGGTTGTATGCGGACCCGAGGTTTTATCTTGAAACGCGGTACATCCTGCACCGGGCCATGGAGAGATCGGAAACGACCATCAAGAAAGTCAGTGCGGATTTTTTAAAGGCCTTCGGCCGGGACAGCGGCGGTTTCATCAAGACGTACAAGATTGAAGACGCGGATCTGGTGATTGTATCCATGGGCAGTGTGGTGGGCACCATCAAGCAGCTCATCGATGAACTCGAAGAAGAAGGCAAAAAAGTGGGGCTGCTTCAGATTTGCTCCTACCGGCCATTTCCGAGACATGAGGTCTACCACGCGTTAAAAGACAAGCTGAATATCGTGGTTCTGGAAAAGTCGGTGTCCTTGGGAAGAGGCGGCATACTGGCCAGCGATGTGCGCTGGTCGTTTCCGAGGGCTGAAAAGAAGGGCCGGAACTTTTCGAGTTTCATCGCCGGTCTCGGGGGCCGGAACATCTCCATGGACGATCTGAGATACATGGTGGAAAAGGTGGAGAGAGAGCCGGTGGAGCTGGAATTTTTGGGTTTAAAGAAAGAACTCATATCGGATAAGGAAGTATAATCATGACGCAAAGCAACGAAGAACTCGACAGAGTCGAGAAGAAGGATTTATTTACCAGCGGGCACCGGGCCTGCGGCGGGTGCGGTCAGGCCATGGCGGCCCGTATGGTGGCCGATGCCTCCGGAGAAAATACCATTGCCTGCGTGGCCACGGGGTGTCTGGAAGTGTTCAGCAGTCCCTATCCGGATCCGTCCTGGCGCATCCCGTTTTTGCACAGTCTGTTCGAGAATGCGGCGGCGGTGGCGTCGGGGGTGGAAGCGGCCTACAAGGCGTTGAACAAAGGGCCGGTGAACATCATCGCCCAGGGCGGTGACGGGAGCACGGCGGACATCGGTTTTCAGTGCATTTCCGGGATGTTCGAGCGGGGCCACAATGTCTTGTACGTGTGCTACGACAACGAAGCGTACATGAACACGGGTGTTCAGCGTTCCAGTTTCACGCCGTTCGGGGCCAGGACCACGACGACCCCCATGGGGAACAGGACCCGGAAGAAGAATCTGCCGCTGATCGCGGCGGATCACGGGATACCGTATGTGGCCACGGCCACGGTGGACGACTTCAGGGATCTTCAGCGAAAGGTGAAGACCGCCCTGTCCATCGAAGGCCCGAAATATATTCACATCCTTGTTCCCTGTCCCCTGGGTTGGGGCCATGCCGGGGAGCTCACCGTCAAGATCTGCCGTCTGGCCAAGGATACCGGATTGTACCCCGTGTTCGAGATGAGAGACGGCAAGGTGACGAATGTGAAAAAGATACCGGTCAAGGTGCCGGTGGAAGAGTATTTAAAACTGCAGGGCCGGTACAAGCATCTTTTCAAAAAAGGCGTTCCGACCCCGGAAGTGGCCGAGATTCAACAAATTGCCAACGAAAATATAGAGAGGTTTAACTTATAATGGAAAAACTACCTTTGGGATTAGTCCTGGATTTACATAAAGTGGTGCCGTACAAGACCGGTTCATGGCGCACGCTGATGCCGGTGAACATCATGCAGACCCCGCCGTGCACCCACAGCTGCCCGGCCGGGAACGACATCCGCGGATTTTTGCGGGTGCTGGCGGACAAAAAGGACTATGAAGCGGCCTGGCATGTTCTGACGCGGACCAATCCATTGCCGTCGACGTGCGGCCGGGTGTGTCCGCACCCCTGTGAAGCGGGCTGTAACCGCCGGGATTTTGACGATCCGCTGGCCATCAACAGCGCCGAGCGGGCGGTGGGGGATTACGGGTTGAAGAACAACCTGGTACACAAGAAACTGGTGTCCGGCCGGAAAGAGAAGATCGCGGTGGTGGGTTCGGGCCCCGCGGGTCTCTCGTGCGCCTTTCATCTGGCCAAAAGAGGGTTTCATGTAAAGATATATGAAGCAGCCGGCGAGCCCGGGGGCATGATGCGTTACGGGATTCCGCCGTATCGTCTGCCCAATTACATCTTGAGACAGGAAATTGAAAAGATTCTCAACCTGGGCATTGACCTGGAGTGCAATGTCAAGGTGGGGGTCAACCTTGCCCTGGACCAGCTGAGCCGGGAATATGATGCGGTATTTCTGGGGCCCGGTGCCCAAAAAGGGGTGGCGATCGATCTTCCCGGCACGGCAGCGGACAATGTCTATACCGGTGTGGATTTTCTAAAGCAGGTCAACAGCGGCAAATGGATGGAGATCGGCAAGGATGTGGTGGTCATCGGCGGCGGGAACACGGCCATGGACTGCGCCCGGGTGACCAAACGTCTGGGAGCGAACGTGAGCGTGGTTTACCGGCGGACCCGGGTGGAGATGCCGGCCATCACGGCCGAGATCGACGAGGCCATGGAAGAGCGGATCCTGTTTCGATATCACACCAATCCGGTGAAACTCATTGCGGACGAAGGCCGTGTGGTGGGACTGTTGTGCGTCCAGATGGAGCTCAGGGAACCCGATGCCAGCGGCCGTGCCCGGCCGGTTCCCATTGCGGGGTCGGAAGCGTTCATTCCGGCGGATACGGTAATCATGGCCACGGGTCAGGCGGTGGATTATGACGGTCTGGACATTCAGACCGTGGACAACCAATGGATGCATACCAACGAGAATCTGATGACCAGCATGGACGGGGTGTTTGCCGGCGGAGACGCTGTTGCGGGCCTTGAGACAGTGTCATTGGCCATCGGCCAGGGAACCCGGGCCGCTTCCGCCATCGAAGATTACATCGACGGGAACACGGAAAGCCAGCTGGCGCAGCCGCCGGTGATATTTTCCAGGGACCTGAACACGTATTACTATGACAAACAAAAGCGCTTTGAAAAAGAAGCGGAATCCATCCACATGCGGTTGAAGAACTTCCGGGAGATCTATCCTTCCATCGACCCGGAGGCCATCGTCGAGGAAGCCGGCCGGTGTTTTAGCTGCGGGTTGTGTTTTTCCTGCGGCAACTGCCACATGTACTGCCCGGACTGTGCCGTCAAGGTGTCGCCCTCCGGCGGATTTGAATTCGATTATGATTTTTGTAAAGGCTGCGGCCTGTGCTCCAAGGAATGCCCCTGCCATTACATCCAAATGACACTGGAAAAATGATGATCAGATTGTTTTTCGTAACGCTTCTATAAATGAGATATAAATTGATAAAAACAATCCTATTTTGTTTTTTTCACTATACAAGGGTTGTAATGGCATGACAGGAGTGTCCGGATGAACGAGGAGAAAGAAATGCTCGAGATGGAAGATTTGAAATCAATCATTATGTTGAATGATTTGAATGACGCCATGCTGGAAAAAATGTTAAAGGTTACTAAAAAGACAAAATACAGCTCAGGGGAATACATCTTCAAAGAAGGAGACTATGCCGAATATCTTTATGCTGTTCTTAACGGAAAAGCAGGGCTTGAGCTTCAAAAAAATACGAACACATTGGTGATGATAAATACGATCATACGAGGCTATGCTTTCGGATTTTCCGCTTTGGTCGACACCGAACAAAAAAAATATATTTCCCATGCAAAAGCTCTCACGGATGTAACCCTTTTAAAATGGCGTGTTGAAGATTTATGGAAACTCTTTCATAAAGACAGTGAAATGGGTTACTTGTTAATGAAACGAATCGCCAAAATTGCCAAGAAAAGGCTGCAACTTAGAAATGCTCAATTTCTTGAAATTTATAGATAGACCCACCGGTCGTCTGTTAGACATGGACCACTTGCTAATCTGCAATCCCTGCTTTTTATTGATCACATCAATTTAAACCCACGGACAGAACAAAAGCGGTTCCGTATTTTTCGAAATTGATATTTCAAAAGATACTAGAATAGATCTTAAATACTTTTTAACAGGAGAATTAAACCATGTCCAAAGATGTCATCGGATCGGTGCTGGTTGTCGGCGGCGGAATTACCGGGATGCAGTCCGCCCTGGATTTGGCTGATTCAGGCTTTTATGTTCATCTTGTGGAAAAATCGCCGGCCATCGGGGGCATTATGTCCCAACTCGACAAGACCTTTCCGACCAACGATTGTGCCATGTGAATTATCT
>Ga0210077_1000277_pt1 | contig 21551 bp, 24 predicted proteins | sample RushMan_CattailN_5_FD_185556 | JGI IMG/M metagenome (GOLD analysis project Ga0210077, IMG submission 185556) | Wetland microbial communities from San Francisco Bay, California, USA, that impact long-term carbon sequestration -... | ecosystem: Environmental > Aquatic > Marine > Wetlands ... | reverse complement strand
CCAGTTCACCGCGGAAACCCGCGAAACCAGCCGCTGCAGCATATGCGGCGAAGAATACGAAACGCCCCTGTTCACCGTGGTCTCAAGCGGATACCTCATAGCGGAGTATTACGCGTGCCCCCGATGCCTCAGCAAAGTCCACCGTGTGCAGCGGCAGAAACGCGTCATCCCCGTTGAACTGGACGAGGAAGAGTTGGAGGAAGAAGCGCCTTTGGAGCCGGAGCAGGTTGAGGAGGCGCAGGAGTCCGAGCCTGAACCGGAGCCTGAGCCCGTCCGGTTTGAGGCGGAGGAAAAGGCGGAAGCCGTTGCGGGATGCGCGCACAGTTTAGGGTATTTGAAGCGGCGCCCCAAGAACACGCCCATCCCCGAGGAATGCCTCATCTGCAACAAGATGATAGACTGCATGGCATATTAAGCCTGAGGAGCCGCAGTTCCCAGTTTTCCTGTTTTGCCGTTTTATTCCAGTGTTTTCTGCGCGTGGTTTCGGGGTCTGTCATTCGTCAATTCTTCATCTTTCCCCATCAGACTGGGACGGCGACATCATCCCCCGATGTTTTAACAACGTCCCCCACTATTTTAAACGTAATGCTCTGGATGAAAAAAGAAGCCTACGAAGACACAACAATCAAAGCAACAGCCAAACGTCTCAAACATCTGCAGAAAAATTGCCATTTAGCAGACCCCGAAAGCGTGAAAATATTTGTAGCAAACAAAAAGTGCAGTAACGCATTCAAAGAGTGCCTAATAGAAACCTACGACCTATTCATGCGCTCAATCGGACAAACATGGAACAAGCCATTCTACGCAAGATATGACAAACTCCCAAAAATACCAACCGAAGAAAAAGTAAACATGCTCATATCACACGCAACACCTCGCATGGCACTTATATTATCCATGTCAAGAGACCTAGGCTCAAGACCTATAGAACTTACATGGCTAACAGTATCAGACATTAATCTACAGAACGGAATTGTCAACATAACAGGCGCTAAACATACAGTCGGAAGAAACGGAAAACTCAAACCAAACACCTTGGAAATGCTCAAAGTACACATCAATAAAAACCACCTAAACGCAAACAATAGACTGTTCCCAACTGAATCAGAAAACATAAGCGAATCTTACCGCAGGCTCAGAAATCGATTAGCCAAAAAACTCCAAGACCCGACTTTCAAAACAATTCGATTATACGATTTCAGGCACTTCAAGGCATCAACAGAGTACCACAAAACCAAAGACCTACTGTATATCAAACAACTCTTAGGACATAAAGACCTGAGAACTACACTCCGATACACTCAACTGCTTGAAAACTTGGGAAACGATGAATACCACTGCAAGACAGCAAAAACAATCAAAGAAGCAACCCAACTAATAGAAAGCGGATTTGAATACGTCACGGAATTAGACGGAACAAAGCTATTCAAAAAACGAAAATAAAACAACTTCCTTCTTTTGTTCAAGGAATAACCGACGCTACGTAAGCTTTTATTCGAACAAAAAGTTAACAACGTACAAAGAAGATATTCCTTGGATGAGGCGTAGAAGCATGAACGAAGAGTACTATACTAGTTTTAGAGACGAGTTATTAGCTAAAAGCAAACGTCTACTAAGCCTTACAAGAAATTCCAAAGTTGAAGGAGATTATCATGAAGTAATCATGAGAGAGTTCATACAAAAGCATATTCCAAGCAAATACAAAGTCGGACACGGATTGGTTTATGACGAATGCAATGAAAGAGTTAGCCGAGAATGTGATGTAATAGTATATGAAAGTAAGCATGCCCCATTATTTGAATCGCAAGATTTGGTAATTGTAAATCCAGATAAAGTTAAATTTGTAATGGAAGTCAAAAGTACGTTAAAATCAAAGACGTTAAAAGAAGCAATCGCCAACCTAACTTCAGTCAAAACGCTTAACCATCAAATAATGTGCTCAATCTTGGGTTTTCGAACAAAGATAAAATTAGATACTCTCTATTTCAACACTTGGAAAAGTGGCGCAGTACAGTTTTTACTTGTTTTAAAATATAGCAATAAGAAGAAAATTGAAACAGTCTTAAAAGACCAGACAAAATGGTTTGTAAAAAATCTGCGGCACTATGGAGACTCTGGGCTTTTCAGTTACAGTCCTCACTTCATTGTACGCTTGGATGAAAATCCTGAGAATAATGTTATACTAGAACATAACGAAGATGAGAAAAAAGTTCGAGAACGCCTTTCGGAAATGTTCCGTTAAGGTGCTGAGAACAAGCAATTTTGAGTAGCCAAATTATCAGATTTTACAACAAGATTCTAAAGCGCTCGGCGTCGCTTGCGCTCCGCCTCGAACGTTCCAGACGAAGTCCGCGCAGTCAAGCGACATGAGAGAATCGCGCGCTTCACCTGAAATTTTGAAATTACTCGAAAATTATTAAAGCGCTGTTACCCATACTATACTTCTGGGAAGTATATGCCGAAAAAAGATAAACCTTTGACTAAGAAAGAGCGAGACGAGAAAAGAAAGAAACAGAAGGAAAAGAAAAGCAAAACGCAGACTTCTTAAGCCCAAGAAAGCGCTTTGCTACCTTTTTCTCTTTTGCCCCTGACGTTGGTTTTTTTAATGAAATGAAAGAAAGAGCAGGCTTCCTCAATAATGCGAAGGAAACATGTTTTAGCTTGGTCGTCTATTACTAATTTGCAGTTGAGATTTATGCCGAGTGTAGCAAGACGTAAACAAAAAAATACTCAAAACGCACAGCAGAAAAAGATGGAACGAGAAAAAGAAGCGAAAAAGAAACAGTTGAGACAGCAACTTCCTGCAAAGGGCAAGAAACGTTAAAGCGACTAATGAGCAATTGTAACCTCGCTTCGCTCCGCCTCGTTCCATACGACGACAAAAGCGCCAAGCTAAACTCCCCAGAGTGGGAGTTTATTTATACAGCTTGCCAGCTTACGGATGAGCATGAGTGCCGAGCGAACCTTCCAGCCAAGACTAAGAATCGAAGCTTTTTCTGACCTGATATTCGGCTTGGCACTTTCAATAGGCGCTTTGACACTTATCGGTCAGCAACCCACCTCATTTGAAGCGTTGATGATTGCTCTTGGGCTTTACGGCTTCAGTTTCTTAATCTTAGTTAGCGTTTGGCGTTCCTAATCGAATATTACTTCAGTCTTGCCCGCTGAAACCGAGACTTTGGCTAGCTTAAACATAGTGCTTCTGTTCCTAGTTTCTGTTGAGCCCTTTCTATTCAACCAGCTCAACGCTGAAAACGGCTCCATGTTCTACGGTGTGTCCATAGTCTACGCAATTGACTTGGCGGCAATGTTCCTGATTCTGGTATTCTTCAATCACTCTTTAGTTTCCCAAGAAAAGAGTCGCGTAACAAAAGACCACTTGAAAAGGTACAGGTTCGCCAGAAACTATGACCTGGTTATTGTCGCGGTTTTCCTGATTTCCATTTTGCCATTTTTCGCATCAGTTGATATCTTGCAATTCATGGTCGGAGGCACGCGCATCGGAATTCCTCTGAGGGTGTTTGTGTGGATTCTAGCCTTAGTCTTAGGTTGGGGAAAACGCATCTTGGAACATGCTGCAAATCATTCGCAGAATCAATCGCGTTTGTCTTAATGTCACCCAAACTGCATGTCGCTCGACGTCGCTTAGCTCGCACTTGCTCTAAAGCTTCAAAAAAGAAATCCACAGTCTATAATTTAGAAGTTTGTAAATTTGTGAATTGGTTAATTGGTGAATTTGTAAATTTAGTGAGGGTTCTTATAGTTGTTTGGGGTTGGGCGTTTCTTGGTGAAAGTCCATCTTGCAGTTTAGCTGTGTGGGGGGTGAACGCGACAGAGTAAGCTTAGCCGTTTTAGCATTTCTTGTGCCACCTCAACGTGCCGCCAACGCCTATTTGGGACCGAGAGGTGTGCACAATTCGTTTTTGTGCTATTTTGGCTGTTTACCTGTTTTCACCGAAAAACGATTGTTTACAGAGAAAAAGCAAAAAACCTCGAAAAAACAGAATAATGCACACCCCTCGCAGCCTAATAGCGGTTCGATGCAGAAACCTATAGGGGTCTATCACTATTGGCGTTTTCCGCGGTCATTAGCATGTTGAAAACTGGTGCTTTAAATAAGAGGGCTATAGACTCCGCCGAGCCGCAACTACTCTTCGCCTTCAGGCTTCTCCCAAAGCTGAAGCCTCTGCTTCTTAAAATCACTCCGCTTCCGCTGCAGATACTTGTAAACCGTGTGATGCTGGCTTCCGCTGATAAGCATCTGAACCGCGTTCCGCGCAACATCAACCTGCTCAAAAGTCCCAATGAAACCAACCGTATGCCCATAAACAACTACATCAGCCTCACTTAACTCCTCAATCAGATTCCGCGTCTTCCCGTTCGCCCCAATAATCCTGCCCTTCACCCGCTTAATATCCGACTCAGACCTGCCAAACACCAACCGCAAATCAATCACGTCAAAAATATTATCCTCATTCCGAATCAGCCGAAACGCACGCTCAGGCGCAAAACCCCGCCCAATCGCCGTCACCACATCCTTCGCCCTAAGCAGCAACGAAGGATCCACCGCATCACCCCGAAGCACAATCGTCACGCCGCCAGACTCACTCTCAACCCGCAACTCCACCATCAACCGCTCCTCAATAAACTCCTTCACCTTCCCATCAGGACCAACCAAAACGCCCACGCGCTCACGCGGAACCCGCACAAACCCACTCGGCCTCGACAACCCTAACCCACAACCTTCCTATACGCTTCATCAACCGACAAAACCTCAACCCCCAACCGACCGAAAAACCTGTTCACATTCGCCAAATCCCGCCGCAAAAAAAACTCCGCCATCGGATGCGACGTAGGAACCGCCTGCGCCATATCAAAAACCACCGGCTTACCACGCCACACCATAACGTTATACTCGCTCAAGTCGCCATGCACCAAATCCGCTTTGCGATACAACCGCTCCAAAAACCCCAACAAAACCTCGTAAACCGCCGCAGCGTCCTCAGGCACCTGCTCCTTCAAAGAAGGCGCATGAACCCCATCCTCACCAATAAACTCCATCACCAAAACATTCCGCTCAACCGCAACCGGACGCGGAACCCGCACCCGCGCACGCCAAGCCTGCTGCAAATTCCGAAACTCCTTCTGCGCCCAAGCATAAATCAACGAACGCGTATCATGCTTGACGCCTTTAAACCTGTAATCCCCTTCAATGTACTTAACCATCCCCTTCTTAAACTCCGCCGAAGCCGTCAAATAAATCTTCACCGCCAAATCCTTCCCCGCCTTATCCTTGCCCCAATAAACACGCGCCTCCTTCCCCGCATTCACAACCCCATGAACCTCATCCAACACACCGCGATTAAGCAAATCATAAACCACCATCAACGTGGCCTGATCAAAAACCTCCTCCACCGTCGCCCGCTCAGAAGAAAAATCATGCACCAACATCCGGTCCCGCCGCTCCACCGTCCTCTCCCGACGCGCAATCTTTTCACGAGCCCTCTTCGACATAAACCCTCACCAACCCATATCACGCCAACTATTTAAAACCAACCGACACCCGCAACAACAGGCAAAAAACGCCGCACTATATGGTTAAAAGACCTTTTCTCCGAAGATTCTCAGCCTGCGCATGCGTATAACGCCAAACCACATCTCCACGCTTATCACTCTGAAAATCCCACGGCGAAACCAACACCACATCACCCTCACGAATCCAAACCCGCCGCTTCATCTTCCCCCGAATACGACACAAACGCTCATGCCCATCCTGACACTTCACCATAATACGGTCAAAACCAAGAAGCTTGACTGCAACTCCTAAAACGTCGCCCGGTCCAGGATAAACAGGCTCATTGAGTTCGCCTTCACTGAGCACTTTCTTCTTGCCCAAACACATGCCTCACGGGTTCACGTTAGAAGGCAATGGTTAAACTTGCTTAAAAACCTAACCAGCAATAACGCCTCATTCACGGTCTAAATCGCCAAAAGGGCGCATCTCGGGTAAGTTTAAATCCCCACAAACCAAATAACAACACACAAAAGGAGCGCGAAAAACCTGTCTTACGTTTTCAACATACCCACCCACGACAACACCAAACTCAAACACGTCATGGACAAAGTCAAAGAAGACGTAAAACTACACACCTTCTGGAAATGCGCCAACGTCATGGCCATAGAACGCATGGGCTACACCGACCACGGACCCACACACGTCAAAATCGTCTCCAACCTCGCACTGAAACTCCTGCGCATACTCATCGGCAAGCAAGTTACGCCCAGCATAGTGAAGAACTACGGCATGAAGAACGAAGACGCCGAAGTCGTGGTGGTCCTCGGCTCCATATTCCACGATTTAGGCATGGTGGTTACAAGAACAGATCATGAAAAATACAGCGTCCTCATCGCCTTAGAGTTCATCGAACGATGCTTGACGCCTGTTTACTCGCAGGAGGAACGTGCCATTATCTGCTCCGAGGTTCTGCATGCTATAGTGGCGCATGAGCAGCCTTACAAGACTTTAACGGTAGAGGCGGGTATAGTCAGCATTGCCGATGCGTTGGATATGGAGTCTGGGAGAGCCAGGATTCCCTTTGAAGCGGGAAAAATCGACATCCATGCGGTTTCGGCGCTGTCGATTGAGAAGGTTGAGGTTATTGAGGGCGGGAAGAAGCCGATTACTATAAAGATTACGATGTCTAACTCCGCGGGCATCTTCCAAATAGATGAGTTGTTGAAGCCTAGAATTGAGAATTCCGGACTCCAAGAGTACATCCACGTGGTCGCGGAGATAGTTGGGGAGAGGGAAAGGCGGATAATCGAGAAATTCGAGATTTAGCCGCCATAACCGGTTCAAAGGCTAAAAGGCTAAACGTATAATTTATGAACTTGGCTATAATCCTAAGTGGAACAGGTGGAATTGTTGGAAAGGCGGAAAGAAATTGACCCTCTCGGAGAAAAACTGATCCCGAAAGACGTTTATTACGGAATCCAAACCGCAAGAGCCATCGAAAACTTCCCCGTAAGCGGCATAAAAGCGCCTACCGCTTTCATAAAGGCTTACGTTCTCGTGAAGAAAGCAGCTGCCATGGCGAACGCGCAGGTTGGCTGGCTTGACCCTAAAACCGAAAAAGCAATTATACAAGCATGTGACGAAATCTTGGAAGGTGCCTTGCACGACCAGTTTGTTGTGGATGTTTTTCAAGCGGGCGCCGGCACATCGTTCAACATGAACGTTAACGAAGTGTTAGCTAATCGCGCTCTGGAGATTATGGGCAAGCCGAAAGGCGACTACAAAATTGTGAACCCAAATGACCATGTTAACATGGGGCAATCTACGAATGATACGTTCCCAACAGCCATACATGTCGCGGTGCTTATGGCTCTGCAGCCTTTGACTAATGAGCTCGACAGGCTGGCTGAAGCCTTCGAAGAATTAGGTAAGAAACACAGCGACACGGTAAAGTCAGGTCGTACCCACCTGCAGGACGCTGTGCCAGTTACTATCGGACAGGAATTCGGCGCTTACGCATCCGCCATAAGGCATGCTTGCGACCAGCTGAGAGAGCGGCAGAAACTTCTCTGCGAAGTCGCTTTAGGTGGCACAGCAACCGGGACGGGGGCTAACGCTCATCCAAAGTACAAGCGCACCGCGATAGCGGCACTTACGGATATGACTGGTTTTCCGCTAAAACCTGCGAGTAACGCGTTTGAGGCTCTTCAAAGCGCCAGACCGGTGCAAGCGGTTTCCAGTGCGCTTAAGGAGTTGGCGTTAGAGCTTATTCGGGTGGCGAACGATTTAAGGTTGCTGTCTTCGGGACCCACAACTGGGCTGGCAGAGATTGTTTTGCCGCCTGTTCAGCCAGGCTCCTCGATTATGCCTGGAAAAGTTAACCCTGTCATGGCTGAATGCCTCGACATGGTGGCGTTTCAGGTTGTCGGCAACGACTTAACCGTGTCTCTTGCGGTACAGGCTGGGCAGCTTGACTTAAACGTGATGACACCCGTGATAATGCATAATGTCTTGTCTTCCATTCAGTTGTTATCGAATTACGTGCCCGTTTTCAGACAGAAATGCGTTGAAGGCATAATAGTTGACGAGAAACGTTGCGCCCACTACTTGGACAAGAACCCGTCTTTAGCTACGTACCTTTCGCCGCACATCGGGTATCTGGAAGCCACCAAAATCGCCAAACAAGCACTGGCAGAAGGGCGCTCAGTTAAGGAAATCGCGTTGGAAAAGGGTTTGCTTTCTCCTGAAGAACTGGAAAAAATTTTCAGTCCCAAACGGCTGACAAACCAAGAAAAATAATTTTCCTTCTTTCAATTTCCCGAAAAGTTAAAACACGCCAACTTTAATTTCCTGTCCAGAGGAGACGAGGTATTTTGGTCGCCGAAAAGAAAGAGAAGAAGCCAACAGTGGAAGAACTGCTCGCGAAAGCAAAAAAACCCGCGATGCTATCGCCAGCCATGCACCGATTCTACGAGGGAAAAGTCCAAGTTATGCCTAAATGCGCCATAACCAGTACTGATGACTTCGCTATCTGGTACACGCCCGGCGTCGCCGCACCATGCAGGCAAATTCAAGCCGACCCAGACAAATCTTTCGAGCTTACAAACCGCTGGAACTACGTGGCAGTCGTCACTGACGGCACGCGAGTTCTCGGCTTAGGCGACATAGGTCCAGAAGCCGCCATGCCCGTCATGGAAGGCAAAGCATTATTGTTCAAGTATCTCGGCGGTGTAGATGCTTTTCCCATTTGCCTGAAAACCAAAGACCCAGACGAAATCGTGCGCGCCTGCGAGTTATTGGAGCCGTCTTTCGGTGGCATAAACCTTGAGGACATTGAGAAGCCGAAGTGCTTTAGCATTTTGGAAAAAGCGCGGGATAAACTTCAGATTCCGGTGTGGCATGACGATCAGCAGGGAACTGCCACCGTAATCTTGGCTGGGCTGATGAACGCTTTTAAAATTGCAGGCAAAAATCCGTACGAAGCCCTGATAACGCTTGTCGGGGCGGGCGCAGCAAACATGCGCACTGCATATGTGCTTATGCGTTGGGGCATAAAGCCAGGCAATATAATATTGGCGGACACGAAGGGTGTAATCCATCAGGGCAGAGGGGACATCAATAGTGAAGATGACCCGTGGAAATACGATTTAGCTCAAAAAACCAACGGCGAAGGCAGAACAGGCGACATTGAGGAGGCGTTCAAGGGCGTGGATGCGGTGGTTGCTGCCTCAAAACCGGGGCCAGGCACGATTAAGCCTGAGTGGATTCGGGCGATGGCGGATAAGGCGGTTGTTTTTGCGTGTGCTAACCCGATTCCTGAGATTTGGCCGTGGGAAGCGGAAGCAGCTGGCGCGTTGATTGTGGCGACTGGCAGAAGCGACTTCCCCAATCAGGTTAACAACAGTTTGGGGTTCCCAGCAATCTTTCGCGGAGTGCTTGATGTAAAAGCCAAGACAGTGACGGATGACATGTGTATCGCAGCGGCTAAGGAGCTAGCGAAGTTCGCTGAGGAGCGAGGCATGCATGAAAAGGATATTCTTCCTCGAATGGAGGAGTGGGAGGTTTTTCCCCGAGAGGCGGTTGCGTGTGCTTTGAAGTCAATTGAGCAGGGGCTGGCGAGGGTTAAGCCTAGCAGGCAGGAGCTTTATGAACGGGCTTCTGCGATTATCCTGAACGCTAGGCGGTCAACTGAGCTTCTTATGAAGCACGATTTAATAAAGCAGCCTCCAACTGAAGAGCAACTTCTAAAATAAACCGCGAAAAAGTCACAAACCCGCAAAGCTTCCAGAAAACGGAGAAAATTATTTAAATGCTCTCTCAGAACATAGGTAAGCTAGGGATAAAAAAATGCGATTGGACTATGCACTTTACGTGTTAGCTGCAATACTTTTCCTCGTAACCGTAGTTTCTTCACTCGTAGTAATGGAGACTGAGAAAAACCTTTGGGTGGTAACAACAGCTGTTCTGGGCTTATTTTCGGTAGGTCTAGGCTACTACGCGAGACCAAAAATCAAAACAGTGACTCAACCAACAAAATCCGTTCCACAAAATATTGCAGTCGAAGAACAAAAGGCGTCTATAGAAGCGGCATCCATGCCCGCGTCAGTGACAACACCTGCAACTCAAACGATGGAGCTTACGGATGTGAAGGGCGTCGGCGAAAAGAGAGCTTTGCAACTCAAAGCGTTTGGAATCCTCAGCGTAGAAGATTTGGCGAAAGCCTCAGCGGATGACGTTGCGAAGAAACTGAAGATTTCGCCGAAGATTGTTGATAAATGGATTTCGAACGCGAAAGAACTAACAAAGTAAAAAAGGTTTAATGGCCGCAGAAACGCTGAGCTTAAAGTAGCATCAGCTTCACTATATTTCTTTTTTCCAGCCGCTTAAGCGCGTCTAAGCACTCGTCTTTTTTCTCCCCGCCGAGATTGAGGTTCTGCATAATATCTCTGACGGAGACGCCTAGTTTGCCCAAAGTTACGTGCCGTTTATAGAGGTGGTGTACAATGGATTTTTCAAGTTTGCCGCATCGCCAAGTGGTGTTGCGGATGAGAATAACCAGTGTTCTCACGAGTGTCTGCTCGTTGTTTTTTCTGCCTCGAGAGACTCCCATTTCTCCCCCAACCCAAACCTCCTAACCGCATCAACGTTTTTAAACGTTTATGTCGAAAACGGTAATGTAATGGTCTAGACTGGGCGAGCAGCGTTAAAGGTCCATGTTAAGCCCTGCTCTTGCACCCTTTACTGTAGGATTTTCCGCAGGTATAAACCGTGTGCATCGCCGTAGTATTTTTCAAGCCTGCCCACTTTCTTGTATCCGAGCTTTTCGTAGAGGCTTAAAGCGGCAGCATTGTTTTCCCTAACTTCCAAACGGCATTCCGTTGCGCCCTTTTGCCTAAGTAGCTCTTCGATTTGAGTGAGCAGTGTCCGTGCTATTCCCATTCGACGATATGTAGGCGACACGTCCACGGTGAGGATGTGCCCGAACCGCATGTTCCTACGGATGTCCACTCGCGTTATCACGAAACCAACTACCTCGTTGTCTGCGCTGGCGGCTAATCCGATGGAGTTATATTCCCGTATCAGGTAGGCAATTTGCTGTTTCGAGAACGCTTCTTTATCGAAGCATTGCTTCTCTATATCGTAAAGCTTGTCCAGCAATTTGATTGACAGGTCTTCGACGGCTATTTCCATAGTTATCCTTGAAGAAGGAAAGGGTGACCAGTGATTTTAGGCTTTTTCCACGCCCGTTGTGTTCGCGCTCGTGTTGTTCGTGGGAGCCAATATTGGCTTCAGTTCCAGCCACTGCTGCGCCAAAAAACCTACGAAGAATCTGAACCAGAGCGTTATGAGTCTGGTAAGGATGGTTGCTGTAGCGCTTATTCCTGCGGCGGCTTGAAGCCCCAAAGTTGGCGCTAACAGCGAGGTGTAAAGTGTAGTCATGGTTATTTCTGGAAGACCGACCTCAAACGGGACGCCTAAAGGAATGGATTTAACAGCCAACACTATAGCCGCGGTTATGAAGATTATGCTCCATGAGACTGGAACCCTCAGCGACATGAACACCAAGTAAGGTATGCTTAGGCTGAAAACCCACGTTATCGAGAGATAAAAGAGGGAGGAAGCCAACGGTTTGGGGCTGCGGCTGAACTCCTTCATGGAGTTATGAAAACTTGTGGCTATCCTGCAAGCGTCTTCTTTGATTTTCGTCAACTGCAGATGCCATCTCCCTCGAGTTACGAATTTTCCAGCGCGAACAAGCCAATCGATTACCTTCAAGCTCCATTGCTCCTTGAACGAGAAAAGAATTATCAGAAGAAGAGTGAGAGTTATGCCGGCTGCCAGAAACAGAATTAAGTTAAAAATTAACGGGCTGACCTGAGTTTCAATGGAAAGCATCACCATGCCCACGATTAGAACGGCGACGTTCATTGTCATGCCCAAGATTCTGTGAGTCACGAGGGAAGCCACTGCTCTTCCGGTTGTGTGTTCGCCCTGCTCCTTCGTTATCAAGTAAACTCGCAGGGCTTCGCCGCTGATGGATTCAGCTGGGATTATGGTGTCCACGAATATTCCATACGAAACAAAGAGGAACGACCTTACGACGGAGAGCTTGATTTTGAGGAAGTTAGCCAACACGCGCCATGATATCGAAAAGAAAACCATCTCCAGCAGACTGAGCACTATGGCAAAGGCATAAGGAACGAGGTCTGCACGCCGCGCTGTGGCAATGATGCCTATAATATCCACTTTGAAAAGGTAAATGTACAGGAAGAACGCGGCTAAGCCAATCAGCGGAAAAATAATCGTTTTCCACGTTATCTTCGGCTTCGGTGATTCCATTCGGCTTTTGCACCAGCGAACAAACGCAGAGAGAATGGGTTATCGTAATTATATGTTTTGTCCAATTCCGCCGTTTTCAGTTTTCTTGGCGACGCATGACGGGGCTATCTGTGTGGACGGACTACCCCCTCCCTTATATAAGCCTGAAACAGAGCGTTGACAATTACGGATTTGCAGGCTCGCCTACTTTTTTCTTTCTTCTCCTATAATTTGGCTGTCCATAGCTCCGGCAAACCTTACTTTCTCTAACATTTTTTATCGAAAACGCTTGTTCAAACCCTATGGTAGGGATGTTATTGTCCATATGTTCCTTTTTTGATTTTTTCCGCAAGTAAATGAACAAACTCGATAGGCCAGACGTCATCTGCCACATCATCAGTAAGCACGCCACGTTCATGATAGTACGAGATAAGGTCATTTTTCAGCAACAGAATTAACAGAAATTCCTGTCCATACGTTCTTTTGAAAAGAGCGTATTTCTGAGCCTGTCTGGGACTCATCTCAAAATGCGGCTCTAAAACAATTCTTCTTCCTTCAATAGACTTGTCAAGAATGAAGTCTGGAGTGTACTTATCCCCGGGCAAAGGAAAAGTAATTGGTTCATAACCATAGGAAATCTTCAGTCTGGACAGCACCTTCGCCGTTTCTTTTTCCCACCCGCTCTTGTAGCGACCCAGCTTTTGAAAGTGAGACTGCGGGTGTCCAGTTACAGTTTGAATGTAGTCAAAGAACTGCAATGCCTCCTTCAGCGTGCTCGGGTTCAGGCTTTTCCGCATGAGCCACCTGCCCAGCAAGAAAAATGGGTAATCCACCTTTGCCGGGTCGTCGGGGAAAAGCTTTCTGGCGAATCTTGTAAGGGTTTCACGCGCTTGCGTAGCTCTTTTCTCGTCTCTCAGCAAATAATTGACATTTGAGTTAATCAAGCCTAAGCTCACAGCAACATTAGCGTTTTCAACAGTTAATGGCACAGAGAGGTTTTGCGGTGAGAAATGGTCAAAGATGTGCAGGTCAGGCGGAGGACGCACCATCCATCTCATGTAGGTCCACGCTTTGTTTTCATGTAGCCCACTCATTTTCTGGATGTTTTGGGCAAGTTCCTTGACGAAAAATTCAGGCTTGCTGAACCGCTGATGATAGGTTACAAGGTTTCCTCCGGCTCTGTTCTTGACAAACATGTTGACGCTGGTTAGAATTTCCCAGATTGCCTCCCTTTGGCGGCCTAGCGTGTCGTAAAATCCACTCTTTATAGCCACATCTTCCAGCATATGGGGCTTGCGTATCTCGAATAGGCGGCTACCATACTTCTCGTGAAGATGAACGAGGATTTTTCTGGCGTTCTCAGAGAACCCTACCAACCCGTCATCTAGTATTGACGCTACAAGGAGATAGTAGTGTGCAACAGTCTTTTTTTCCTCTGGGGTCCTAGTGTACGGGTTTAGAAGGAGTCTCGGGCTCATTCTTCCGTCCCATTGAATGTCGATTACGTCTGAGTTTGTGTTTACAAACTTCAATAGTGAGGGAAGCAGTTCATCTATTGCCATGGTGCTCGCGTCTCTATTAATATACGCGATGAAGATTAATCTTTCCCGCTCGCGTCTTCTGCGCTGGAAGTTTTCAGGTAATTCCCTATTATTTTCAGCTTATCTGAACTCACATTCACGTATTCAATCGCGCTACCACAAGTCTTATGAGCGGACCATGCAGAAAGATGTAGCCGAGGAAGACAAATTGGTTTACTGCACTAAATGCGGCACCAAGAATGAAGACGACGCCACCGTGTGCATTAACTGCGGCGCTCTGCTCCACGGCGCAAACGTGGAAGACAGGTATTACTGGAGGTACAGGCGGCGATATGACAGAGACTATTACCGTTACCACCGCAGAGGCGGCGCAATCGGAGCTCTTGTCTTCGGCTTGATAATTGTCATAATAGGGTTCGTGCTCATTCTGCAAATTACATATGGATACGCGATAGACTGGAACGTCCTTTGGGCATTAATCCTACTCCTCTTAGGTGCTTGGCTCGTGGTGCGCGCGCTGGTGTGGCATCGCAGATACGAAGAACGCAGGTAAAAAAACCTCTTCCTGTTTTTCTTTTCAATTTCAGAGGCAATGAGTCGTTTGTTGATGCACGTTTGTTCATTTTTGTGCGCAAAAAAGTTATATTAACTCCCGCTGAAAGGTGTAGGTTATTGCGGGAGAGTCGGGCATGGTAAAGTACATTTTTGTAACCGGCGGAGTGTTAAGCTCAGTTGGCAAGGGAATTTTAACTTCATCCATCGGCAAGATGCTGCAAGCACGAGGGTTAAAGCCTACAGTTATAAAAATTGACCCCTACGTGAACGTTGACGCGGGAACAATGAACCCCTACATGCACGGGGAAGTCTTCGTCACCGACGACGGCGGCGAAACCGACCTGGACTTAGGCTGGTATGAGCGCTTTCTGGATTTAAGCCTGAAACAAGAAAACAACCTCACCACCGGATTAGTTTTCAAGACGGTTATCGAGAAGGAACGGCGCGGCGACTTCCTTGGACGCTGCGTCCAAATCGTTCCGCACGTAACCAACGAGATAAAGCACCGTATTAGAAACGTGGCGAAAACCGCCAACTCCGAAATCGTCTTAACAGAAGTAGGCGGCACCGTGGGCGACATCGAAGGCTTACCTTTCTTGGAGGCTATACGGCAGATGCGGCTGGAAGAAGGCTTCGGCAACACGCTTTACGTGCATGTTGCGCTTGTGCCAGTGCTTGACGTGACCCAGGAGCTTAAAACGAAGCCGTTGCAGCACAGCGTCAACGAGCTCAGGCGAATCGGTATTCAGCCCGACACCATTGTGGCGAGAAGCCCTAAGATGATTGACGCTGAAGCCCTGCGCAAAATAGCCCTGTTTGGCACAATTCCGGAAAGCGCGGTTTTCTGCTCCTACAACGCCGAAACCGTGTATCAGGTGCCGTTGATGCTTGATAAGCAGGGCATGGGTGACTTCGTCTGCCAAAGGCTCGGTTACAACTGCACCGAGAAAGACTTCAGTGAATGGCAAAAATTCGTGGATGCGGTGGTGAAGCCGGAACATGAAGCTAGCGTCGCGCTTATCGGCAAGTACGCTGGGCTGACCGACAGCTACGTCAGCATGAGCGAGGCGTTGCGCCACGGTGGAGCAACATGCAAGACCCGAGTCTGCATAAGCTATTTGGAAGCGGAAAAGTTCGAACGAGAACCCGAATGCATCAAAGACCTCGCCAACTTTGACGGTATATTCGTTCCTTACGGGTTCGGTCCTAGAGGCACGGAGGGCAAAATTGCCGCTATTAAGTACGCTCGAGAAAACGATAAGCCATTTCTAGGCATATGCTACGGGTTCCAGCTGGCAGTCATCGAGTTCGCAAGAAACGTCTGCGGCTTGAAAGACGCCAACAGCACAGAGATCAACCCAAGCACGCCTCACCCCGTGATTGCGCTCATGCCTGAACAGGAGGGCGTAGAGTACAAGGGCGCCACCATGCGGCTCGGCGCGCACAAGGTAATTCTGGAAAAGGGCACTATGGCGTATGATTTGTACCAGCGAACTGACATTTACGAGCGGCACCGCCACCGATTCGAAGTAAACCTCGAATACCTCGACATCCTGAAGAAAAACGGGCTACGCTTTTCAGGCAGAAGCACAGACGGCAAACGAATGGAGACGCTGGAATTGCCCAGTAGCTACTTCTTCTTTGCTTCGCAATTCCACGGCGAATTCAAAAGCCGTCCCGGCAACGCTTCGCCCGAATACTTCGGCTTTATCCGAGCCTGCGTAGATAAGAAGCTGGGGAAGCCGAAGCCTTTCACTTCATAGCGTTTGCTGGAAACGTAAGAGTTACAAAAAAGGGTTGAGGAGTCTACCAACGCTTAACGCAGAACACGCCTTGCCAAGCTTGCTTATTTTGATGGGCGGTAGAGTTCTTTCATTTCAGGCAGCAGCGAGGGAACTGCGAAGGCGATGTCAAGGTAGGTTATCATGCCGGCGATTCTGCCGTCTTTTGTTACGGGTAAGTGCTTGATTTTCCAGTCCTTCATGAGTTTGGCGGCTTCTTCCACGGTCGCTGTCTCTTCAATCGTCACCAGCGGGTTAGTGTAAATCGCTCTAGCTATCACCACTTTCGGGTCTAAGCCCTGCTCCAGCATGCGCACTATGATGTCGCGTTCCGTTATGATTCCGGTTGGCTTGGCGCTTTGCACCACAATCACGTAGTCCACGTCGCTCTTGCTCATCGTTGAAACAATCTGGTCGGCTGTTGACTCATTTTTGAAGACGTTAACGTCTGTAGACATTAGGTCCTTTACCAGGATATTGCTTGCCATGCAGGTATTTCTCCTAACGTCTATGACAGATACAGTTGGCATTTATCAATTTTTTGTATTTTCCCCTGCCGTGTTGAGCGTTCCGCTGGGCAGAATCCGTTGCGCCTGAGAAAAACTAAAAAATGCTGAAAGGGGGGCTATGTCTCTGGTCGACAGAGACTCTCCATCACCGAAAGCAAAGTCGGCACTTCAAAAACGATATCCGTGTAAGTCAAGATGCCTACAAGCTTGTCGTCGTCCATGACCGGTAGCGTTTTGACTTTCTTCTGAACCATCAGGTTTGCGGCTTCCTCCACCGTGGCATTCTCATCTATGGTCACAAGCGGCGAGGTCATGATTTGCCGTGCGGTCACGGCTCGCGGCGCCAAACACTGCACTGCAATTTTCTCCAGAACGTCGCGGAGCGTGATTATGCCCACAGGTCTATCGGCTTGAACCACCACTATTGAGCTTATGTCGAACTTGCTCATGGTGGCTACTACTTCTTGGGCGGTTGTGTCGGGTCGAACTACCTGAACGTCCTTTGACATTATGTCTCTGATCGAAACTAAACTTGCCATATAAAATCCTCCATAAACTAAGAAATACAAGCGAGGCTTATGATTTATCTGTTTTGCTTTTCACTCCTCAGCCAGCCTTTAAAGGGAAGACCTCCCATAATTCTCTGCAGGAAAGGCGAATCCTTTTGAGCAGTAATGAATCAACAGGCGACTTCCAAAACCGCTTGGACTCCGCGAAAAACTACGCAGAGGTCTGGCAAACTGTCAAGGACACGGTTGCGTCCGCTTTAGGGGAGCGCGGAAGCAGCATGATGCTTTTTTTGGATGATTTGCCTCTTCAGCTGGGCGCATACTATCCCGTCGGCACCAACAACATCGTCTTGAACCGCACGCTGGTCGAAATCGTTGAGACAGCCGTGACTTCTAAGGTGACGGTGAACGCGCTTGTCTACAACCTTCTGCTGCATGAGTATTTGCATGCGCTGGGCGAGCTGTCGGAAGCCAAAGTCAGGAGTAGCGTCGTGGAGGTCGCCGTGAAATGCTTCGGCGAAGAACACGTCGCAACCGTGATTGCCCGCAAAACGCCGTGGGTGCTGCTTCGCGATATTCCTCTTGGACCCATTAACGCTCCGAAGCGTGTGATGGAGATTGTGAAGGATTTTGAGAAAACGGGCAGGTACATCGTCTGAAAAACGCTTAAGCGTTATCTAAGTTTTCTGCGCTCTTGTAACTTGCGTTTTTTCGCTTCTTTCGGCGAAAGCTTCGGTTTTCTTCTCCTCAACAGCAGTATGGCAACAGCCAATCCAAAAATAACTATCACGATAATTGCCACGTACTGGGTTTCTGGAGCTATAGGGGTAGGGTTACCGCCGCCTGAACTTGGCGTTGGCGTACTATCCCCAGGAGTTGGAGTCGAGGCAGGCGGAGTAGGCGCGGTTCCGTTAAGAATTGGAGACTCTACTTGGAAAAGCAGTGAGTAATGGTCAATTTTTTCGTATTCAGGCACTATGGTTTGGTTAAGGTCCCACGCGCCGAATTTGAATGAAGCGGTGCTGGAAGGTGCCAATGAAGTAGCTATAGGGGGGTTGTCAGTAACACCAAATGCGACCACTGTTCCCGAGGCGTTGTAGAATGTTCCCATCACGCGGACGTTCTTGGCTGTTTGGGTTCCTGTGTTTTTAATGGTGCCAGTCACCCAGTAAACTCCTTCGTTGTCGGTACCTCCTGAATGACTAAGGAGGGTTATGTCGGGGTACTGGTAGCTACTGGTTGCCGAAGCTTGATTGATTGTGAAGTCTACGTGGTCAACACCGAGTGACAGCCAACTTAGGTCTCCAGTGTTGCTTGTTTCAGGCGGGAACTCCATATAGAAAGGGGCCTTCTGTTGAGGAAGCAAGTCTACTACCCATACAGTGGTCGGATAAGAATAAGCTTGAGCGGTTCCGTCTGGAGTGTAAACTGTTCCGGTTAGAACGACTGATTGTATCGTGTTGGACCCAGTGTTTTGCACTTCACCGACCACATCGAAGTAGCCGAGGTTATCGACGTAGTAGCTGTAACTGACAATCTTGATGTCCTGCGTTTGGCTGGAGACTTTAGGAACAAGAGCTAAACCCAAAGACGCTAATGCTAACAAGGTGACGAGGAATATTGCTGTCTTTCTCATCGAACCGTCACTTTCTTCCCAAGCCACATAAACTTTAACAAACATTGGTGTGGTATAAAACAGTTTTTCAAAATTAACCCCAAACATGCTTAGGTGGTCAAACAGCAAGCTTTATACCGCATTACCTCAGAGCAACAGCGCCTTTAGGACTATTTATATTTTCTATATAAAGGGGGGCTATAGAAAAAAATCACACTACAGTCCTAAGCGGCATCATTGGATAATTGTCTGAACCTAAGTATTGTTTTAGGTGGCTGTTCCGTAAACGCTGACCTGCACTGTTGCGTCCGTTGAAGCTGAGTTTACTTTGGCGTCCAACAGAATTGACCAGATAACGCTCTGCGAAGGGAGCAACTGTAGAATGTCATTGTCGCTCAACCAAGTCGTGGTGCTGTTGGTGAAGGTTCTTACATCGCTCGGAGAAATCGTGTTGTCCACGAACTCCAAGCGGAATCTGACAGTGACCGTTTCGTTGCCTGCGAAGCTGCCCTGAACCTGTATCTGCGGCTTAAAACTCGTAATCGTCAACGGACGCATCTGAATCTCTAACGTTGACCCATACTGCCCATTCATGCCCAACGGAACATTCAGGTTCTCCTGCCGGAAAACGCTGCCAGACCCCGCAATCCACTTGCCAAACGGGTTATGAATTCTGGCTGTCATGTTGCCGAGGAAACTGATGCCGCCAGCGAGAATCGGCGGAGTGACGGAGGTGTTTCCAAGCGATATGGCGTAAATTTCTTCAGGGTAACTCGCAAACGACTCGAAAACCACGCCGAAGAGCAGTGTCTGATGCATTGTGCCGTCAACCACAAGCCCGGTTTGGTTATGCACAAAACCGTTTTCACCCATCCACATGCGAACGTCCTGCAACTGGCTATCAGACAATTGAGCACCCTGCTCCACCATGATGCCCACAGAATTGTCAGGCAGGTTAAAGTAGCAACGGTTGATTTGGGTGCTGGCGTAAGAGCCTGTGGCGTTTCCGGTTGGCGTTCTGAAAACGATGGCTTCTGTGCAGTTGATGAACCTTGAATCCCCGATTTTCGTGCCCTCGCTCCATGTTGCCGTGTTAGCGAATTCAAGTGCCACCGCGCAGTTTTCGAACTGCATGTTAGAAACCGTTGTCCCGAAAGAATTCTCTACCCTCAAGGTGCCGTTGACCACCGTTAACCCTGAAATCACGTTGTTCTGAGAAAAAGTGTAATCGTCACCTTTCAGAGTCAGCGTTTTTCCGTTGCCGATTATCCACGCACCATCACCGCTTATCTGCATATGCTCCTTGTTAAGCGCCTGAACATCTGAGGTCAACGTGTAGTTGCCAGGCTTAATTAAAACCGCGTTGCCCTTGGAAAACGCTTGAGTTAACACTTGCGAAGCGTTGTCCGACGCAATCTCCACAGTGCCAGTCAGTTGATTCTTCGCCTTGAACACGCCACCATCCTGAAAAACCACATAATCAAAAGCTGAGTCGTGAACGGCATCCTGCAGCGCGTTGTTCAGGGTGAATATCAAGTAGGAATTTACGGCTGCCAGAACCAGCGCAACGACGCAGATTACGGCGAGAACGCGCTTAGACAGACTTATTTTCAAGGCTTAATCTCTTCCTACGTGCCCCTGACTCGGCATAGAAATAGATGTAGATGACCGAACGTTAAAAAAGGTTTATCATAAAACGCAATTTACTCAGTCTGTCGCGAGATTAGTTGTTTAAAGCTTGACAATCTGCGCGTGCGGAACGCCTTCGATGTGAATCACGGCTTCAGGATGCACGTAGCCCTTCGATATGGCTTTTTCAACGCAGTTTTTCCCCACCATGTTAACAATCGTTGAGTTTTCGATCATGCCGACTGCTTCGTCAACGCTAACTTTGCCGCCGTTGTAAAACTCGTCTTTAACGTGGAAAACGATTTTTCCCTCTTTCAAAGTCCTGCCCAGCATCTCGCAGTCGCAGATGGCTAAAAGCACGGTCCTGCCGACTTTCTTCAGATTGACGTACACTTCCAAGTTCAAAGGCACTCTCAAAGCTGCTTTATCGCGGATTTCGCGCCGCACGCGTTGCAAACGAGGAAGGACAAACGTTTTTCCTTGACGATTTTCGTGTCCGGTCGCTTGCATACAGGGCAAACCACGAAGTTTTCCATGTACCGCTGCAGTAGCCGTTCAAAACTGTCGCCTCGGAATTTGCCTTGGAAAATGGCTCTCCCCTCATGGTAAGTGGCTGCTGTAGCCATCTCCCGTGTTAAAAATTTCAGGATGTGCTGTGGGTCACGGTCCAACACGGCAGCTACTTCCTTGAAGTTGAATATAATAGTGCGCATGCCGATTACTGAGATTTGCAGTCTGGGTAACTCCAGCCGCTCCTGCTTCGTTGAAACCTCCGGCATCTGCGCGGAAGCCCGTTTCAGCAGTTCATCATAGTCGTACTTCATGTCAGTTTCACTCTTAAAACATTAACCAACATACTATTAAAACTTATAATGACGAAAACAGGAAACTGTCTCATCAATATGCACAAATGTGTCTGAAACCAATATTAATTTGAAAATCACAAATCTATTATGGCAAAGTACGTAGAGGAAAAACGTTGACAACGCAAAGAAAAACAGACGAAATCGCAGCAATCGACAAGCAGCTCGTCACGCTAAGAGACCAGCTCGGCAAGGCAGACATCGAAGTGAAAAGC
>Ga0210077_1000276_pt1 | contig 21611 bp, 22 predicted proteins | sample RushMan_CattailN_5_FD_185556 | JGI IMG/M metagenome (GOLD analysis project Ga0210077, IMG submission 185556) | Wetland microbial communities from San Francisco Bay, California, USA, that impact long-term carbon sequestration -... | ecosystem: Environmental > Aquatic > Marine > Wetlands ... | reverse complement strand
ACATCATCATGTCACTTGAAATGCGGATGAAATGCGGCATCGGGATCTGCGGCCGGTGCAACATCGGCAAGGAATACGTGTGCAAGGACGGACCGGTCTTTACCCTGGATCAGCTCAATCGAATGCCTAAGGAATACTGATTACCCTTTGATGATCCGAGGCAGGATCAGGTGGTGATGGGGGCAGATGGATTTCGGATTCTGGTAGGCTGCTCCGGCAAATGCAACAAGGTATTTCCTCAAATCGCGCATCAATACAATTTCGTCGATCATCCCGGTTTTTGCACAAAACAGCGGCCTTGATTTCTCGTGGTATTCTTTTGCCAGTTGATTCATCTTTTCGATGATCGGCTCCAAAGGCCTTCCCGCCTCTTTTTCCTTAACCAGCCTACGGGAGTAAGTGGCCACCGCAGCGGTCTCTCCGTGCATGACATATATTTCGGAGGCGACGGTTCCGATGGTAAAGGCATTCTGCCGGTTGGCAGTGGGGCCGCCCATGAGATAGTGGGCGGATGCCGTTCCTTTTCTGAGCAACAGCAGCAGCATAGGGATGTCTGTCTGCTGGATGGAGTAGACCAGTCCCTGGGCCAGCCCCAATAATTCCGCTTTTTCGGCGGCGTCCCCCACATCCAGTCCGGAGCTGTCCTGGAGCCAGATGATGGGAATCCGGTCTCTGCCGCACAGCGTCACGAACTCATTCATCTTTATCAACCCCTGGCGGTAGAGCTTTCCGCCCATACCCGGGTAGTCGGCGTACTCCGGATAATTCCTTCCAAGATATTCCTGCCGGTTACCGATGCATGCCAATAAGAATCCGTCGATTTTGCATAATCCCGCATACACTTCAGGGCCGTAATCCGGACGAAATTCCATATGTTCGCTGCCATCCACCAGCCGGGCCAGAACCTCTTCAAAATCATACACCCTTTTGGGATTTAAGGGTATCAAACGGTACAGGTCGTCCATGGGGAATGCGGGTTCTTTGGGTTCGGCAACCCGGAAAAATTTAGGAGCGTATGCCGGCATATCTTTCATATAATTCTTGAGCCCGTCCAGCACACCGGTTTCATCTTCAAAGACATATCTGAAAAAGCCGGTTTCATTATAGTGGACATTCACCGAACCCGGGGGTTTGGCCATGAATTGTTTTGCTTTTTCGATGATTTCTTCTGCAGCCTCTAAATCAAAGGCTCCTTTGGGTGCCATTCCGCTGACGATGCCGATTCCGCCCACGGCAATATTGCAGTCTTTGTGGGCAAAAAGGATGGTGGGACTGATGCTCTGGTATCCGCCGCCGGCGGGGTTTGTGCCGTAAATGCCGGCAAGCACCGGAATTCCCATCATTTCCAACTCGGCATGCCTGAAAAACGGTGTTCCGGCCCCGCGACGATTGGCGTAGAATTTTTCCTGTTCGGTCAATTTGGCGCCGCTGCAGTTGACCAGCCAGACCAAAGGGATATTCAGACGCTTGGACAGATCGGTCACCCGAAGAATATTTTCAGACTGCCCCGGAAGCCAGGCACCGGCCATGACCTTGTTGTCAAAACCGATAATCACGGCCCATTTACCGGAAATCTTTCCGATGCCGTCGATGACATTGGTGGTTCCTTCCACATTGTTCATTGGGTTGTAAAGGGTATGCAAGGGGCGCCAGGTCCCGGGATCGACAAGGTATTCAAGTCGCTGCCACACCGTCATCTGACCCCTGGCATTGATCTTTTCTTCAGAAAAACCCGCCAGTTTCACCTGATCCACTTCTTCTTGTATTTCATCTTCGGCTTTTTGGATGCCGGCGAGATTCGCTTCGGTACTCTTAATCCGCCCCTTTTTCAATGCATGGCCGAATGTCGTCATTTTTTCAAAATAGGGTCTCATGGTTTAAACCTCGATATGCTTTTTGTCGATAATGGCTAAAATATCGTTTTCCGTTACGTCATCCCCTTCTTTGACGCTGACTTTTTTAACCACACCGCTACAGGGGACAAATATGGGAGTTTCCATCTTCATGGCCTCAATTACCAGGATTTCCTCGTCTTCTTCCACTGTATCTCCCGGCTTTATCTTCAGTTGAAATACCTTCCCGTCAAGTGGCGCCAAGATTTTCTGTGTCATCGTCAGCCTCCGTTTTAAAAGGATACATTCACAAAAATATAGGATTTTTCAATATTTTTTAAAGATAGTATTTGAAGTTGATTATCAAATCAAGTATGTTTTAATCTGTTAGTTTCATTGGCTAAAATTATTTATATATAGATTGATCATTATGGAACCCATAAAAATCGGTATTATCGGTGTCGGCAACTGTGCAAGTTCGCTTCTACAGGGAATTATTTACTACCGAGAAAAAGGCCGGGATAACGCCGTCGGCATTTTGAACTGGTCGATCAACGGCTACATGCCTTATGACATAAAAGTTGTTTCGGCATTTGACATTGATCGGCGGAAAGTCGGCAAAGACGTTCATGACGCCATTTTTGAAAGACCGAATTGCACTAAAAAATTTGTGGATCTCATGCCACGTGCGGGAGTTAAAGTGTCCATGGGCAAAATATTGGACGGTTATTCCGCACATATGAAAAATTATGAATCGGATTATACCTTTTTACTTTGTGACAAAAAGGAACCGAATAAAAGTGAGGTTATCGATATCTTAAAACAGTCCGGCACGCAAATTCTCTTGAATTATTTGCCGGTGGGGTCTGAAGCGGCTTCAAGGTTTTATGCCGAATGCGCCCTGGATGCCGGTGTTTCATTTATCAACAACATACCGGTGTTTATTGCCAGTGATCCGGTTTGGGCCGAAAAATTTAAATCCAGGGGAATCCCCATTATCGGTGACGATATCAAATCCCAACTCGGCGCAACCATCGTTCATCGCGCGTTGGCAAACCTGTTTGAAAAACGGGGCGTGAAACTTGAAAAGACCTATCAAATCAATACAGGTGGCAACACCGATTTTTTAAATATGCTGAACAGAGATCGGCTCGATAAAAAAAAGGAATCGAAAACAGCGGCAGTACAGGCTGTTTTAAACAGAAAACTTGAAGCCCGCGACATTCACATCGGCCCCAGTGATTATGTTCCCTGGTTGAATGACAACAAAGTGTGTTTTATTCGCATGGAAGGCAGACTTTTCGGCAATATTCCCATGAATGTCGAGCTTCGATTGTCTGTGGAAGATTCACCCAATTCCGCCGGTGCAACCATCGATTGCATCCGGCTTTGCAAACTCGCCATCGAAAAAAATATCGGCGGCGTATTGGAAGCCCCATCAGCCTACTATTGTAAACATCCGGCGGTTCAATATACGGATGATGTTGCATTTTCAATGTTAAAAGATTTTATTTCCAATAAATAAGTTTTTATAAAAAAATCCACGTTTTTCAAAGGTCTCAATTCACCCAAATGGTCACAACCGGAATCCCCCAGCATGCCGGCACGCGCATTTCTTTGGTTCGACATGGCCGTGTGCAGAATCCATCCCATATTTTTTACGGCCGTTTGCCGGGATTTTCCCTCAGCAAAAAAGGACGTCGGGAAGCGGCTGAAACAGCACTGGCGTTAAAAAAACTCAAGATTGAGGAACTATTCAGCAGCCCTTTGCTTCGCTGCCGCCAGAGTGCCGGCGAAATACTTCATCACCATCCCCGGCTCAAGCTGAGGCAATCGCGATTGATTACAGAAGTGTTTACGCCGTATCAGGGACAGCCTTCGAATATGGTTCGTTCCAGGGGCGGAGATGTTTATACGGGCATTGGTCCGGAATACGAGCAGCCCGAAGACATCTTGAAAAGGGTTCAAAAGTTTTTATTCAGAACGCGCCGAACCTGTTCCGGGAAACATGTTGTTGCGGTGACACACGGTGACGTTATTTTATTCATGGTGCTGTGGGCGGGCAATTTTGCGGCGATGCCGAAAAATAAGAAAAGATTCAAGACGTTAGGTATTTTAGAAGAATATCCTGCTACATCGTCGATTACGACATTTTCTTATACGACAGATTTGCAAGATGAGCGTCCGTCAATCGCCTATTTTAACCCGGCGATCCATATGCCGCGTTAATTCTGTCCGGCCTTTTACGCGGCTGCAAAGGTTTTTGGGTGGGGTGCAGGGAATTTTATGGATGATGTCGTTTAATGGGGCGCTTTTACCTGATGGAAAGCCTCGGCCACCTTGAAATCAGTCCCTTCGGCCATCTTCTTGCACCGCTCTAACAGCCATTTTGCGAGATCCGGGATTCCCATTTGATCGATTTGGCTTTTGTGGCAGCGCAATGCCCTAAGTTTGAGATCAAAGGTTTCGCTGATGTCAACATGCAAATTGACGTCTTCGGTTCCAAAGAACAGGATCTTTTTCACTTTATGGGGCATGAGCCCTTCTTGGATTAAATCCGGGTATGCCAGAATATCTCTTGCATAAGGATAGACCGCATCCAACACCACTTGCCCGGTGATGCGATGGTCTCTATGCCAGATGTAACGCCGGTAAGGATCCATTGTCACGATCATATCCGGTTTATATATTCGGATTTGTCTCACGATCGCTTTGCGAAAATCCGGCGTATCTTCAAGGCCCTGGTCAGGATATCCAAGGGAAACAACATCAGAAACACCCAACACGGCAGCAGCGTCTTTTTGCTCTTTTTCTCGAATTTTTGCAAGCTGTTGCGGAAAAATGTCCGGATTATCGGCGCCCTTGTCGCCGCTGGTACATACCACATAAACCACTCGCTTGCCTTCCCGGATCCACTTGGCGACAGAACCGGCGGCACCGAATTCCGCGTCGTCCGGATGTGCCGTGATGACCATTATTTCGTATTTATCAGACATATTGAATCACACCTTTTTGTAATTGTTTAGGTATTAAACCATGTTGAGGTAAAAGGAGCCTCGGGTATGATTAAATTTTTGCTGGAAGCTGTTTGAGTGGATTAGGGATCGTTATGAAAAAACTTTTCTCGATTCGAAATCTTGACGAATGTATTATCCTAAACCTGTTACTTATATCAAAAGATTAGCCCTGTTTTTTCATTACGAGTCCTTATCCACGAGTTCTTTCAGAAAAAATTTAATCATACCCGAGGCGAACCATGCCACGAGGCTTGTCCATCTTTGGCATGATCACGCATGTAAAAAGAAGACTCACCATATATCGACTATTTAAAAAATGACCCGCCCTTCATATAATTTTGTCACGATTTGTCTGCCGACATCGACTGGTAAGCGTCAAGCAGCAGAGCAGTTGACCTTTCCCACGTAAACTCGGACACGGAAGCCCGAATTATTGAGGGTGAGAGCCCGTTTTGCTTTTGCTTTGCCAAGACGGCTTCGATACACCCGGCAAAATGGCGAGGATCCGAATCGGCCGCTACATATCCCGTAACCCCGTCTTTAACAATCTGTTCCATAGCCCCGACCGGAGTCGTTACAACCGGCGTTCCGCAGGCCATTGCTTCCAGCGCCACGAGACCGAAGCTTTCGTAATATGACGGCACAGCGAGAACATCTGCAGCACTGTAATACAGGGGCAGGATTTTTTGATCGACCCTTCCGGCAAACATCATGCGATCCTGGATATGGAACGCCATTGCTTTTTTCTTTAAGTGTTGAGACATGGGAGAGCGTTCGCCGTCTCCCCCGACCATAACCAATATGGAGCGGAGAGGGTGCGTCATGAAGCTAAAGGATTTGAGCAATCGATCCAGTCCTTTAATCGGCGTAAACCGACCCACATAGAGTATCATGGGATCATCGATGGGTAATGTCAATTGCCGGCGGGCGGAAATTTTATCCTGTGGTTTAAAGCGTTCAAGATTGACACCGCACGGGACAATTCGGATGTGATCACAAAGTGCATCATAATATTGGATTAAATATTCTTTGTCTTTTTGGGTGGAAACGATAATTCGGTCACATTGCTTTGCCAATTTTTTTTCATTGGCCAGACGCAACTCTGATGCATCTTCCGTTGAACAGGTTAAATTTTTTACGGCGCCGATGGTATGGTACGTGATCAAGTGATTCGCATTCCAGGATGATTGAAGCTTGAGCCCTAAAACTCCTGAGAGCCAATAATGGCTGTGGACGATATCATATGCGATCTTTTTTTTGATTCGAAAGGATTCCAACTCGTTAATTAGTTTCGGCAAGGCCTCAAAGAGCGAAGATTTGGGGATATTTTGATGTGTGCCTCCTGATAAACGGATGAGCCGAACGTTGTCGTATAAATAAATAACCGGTTCGGAGTTGCCAACATCGTGCTGTGTAAAAATGTCGACATGATGCCCTTTTCTGCCCAATTCTTTGGCTGTTTCCCGAACGTAAACGCTCATACCGCCTGTATCTTGGGTTCCCAAAGCACCAATTGGACTCGAATGAATGCTGAGCACGGCAATTTTTAATCCCATATTTATCCTTCAAGGTCGATCTTTAAGCGATACAGCGGGACCGGGGTGCTCCCCAATCGTTTTTTATATCCTTCATCCCCCTTCAGCAAATCGTATCGACGTTTTCCCTGCTCGATGCTGTCTTTAATATTATACACCTTGCTGAGATACCCGGCACTCAAATTGCCGAATCTTGGGTCATATCCGTTATTATACAAAAAAATCGTATTATTGTAATCAAAGCACATGACACCGGCCGCCGGCACCTGATCGATGTCTAAAAAAGACATTTTCAGAATCCCTTGCCGGGCCGTTCTTTGAGCCAACAATTGAAAAAAAGATACCATTTGATTGGTTAAAAATTCGGATTTGTCCGGCCGGCTGGCTTTAAACATCGAAAAAAAGATATCCATATTTTCTGATATTTCATTCGGTCCATGAAGGACACGATATTTGATTTGACCCGCCTCGTTCAGGCGCCTTAATTTTCTGCGGATCTCGTGGCGCTGTTTACCCCCGAGCATTTTCAGATATGTTTCCCAGGTGCGGGGTAATTTTATTTCATAGCTGTAAGCCACCTGATTGCAAACAACAGCATATCCCATTTGTTTGGCGAGGTTCGGCAATTCGATCAAGGATACGGCGTCGGGTCTTAATGCAGCCAATTCAAGTGTGTGTATCCTCTGATTTTTAAGATGGGTTAAAACGGCCTTGAAGAATTCAGGATGATGATGCGGCGCGACGATCATATCCTGGTAATCGCACACATTTTCCCCGCCAATGAATCGTGCAGATTTTTCTTGTATGCATAAAGGCGCAATGCCGATGAGTTTTCCTTGACGATATCCAGCCAGGATTTGAGGGGTGTCATTTTCGCCGAAAGTCTCCTGCCATGTTTTCAGCCACAACGGAAGAACAAACAAACAGTTCCAGTCAAGATCGAAATCTTTGTTTAAAAAAAAAGACCCTAAACGCTCAAGGGATTCTGTTTGGATGATAATTTTTTGATCATTGAGGTTAGCGGACATTCTTAAATGAATTCTCGTTAAATTTGTTTTTCATTGACGGCAACCCGTTGACCGAGTCTTGCCGACCGGGCCAATGCATCCAGTACCCGCATATTTTGTATGCTGTGGTCAGTCTCAACCAACGGTGATGCCCCATGGAGGATGACATCTGAAAAATGTTCAACCATCAGCCGATACTCGTCGGCACCCGGAATCACTTCTTGTCTGCCGATTTCTTCATTTCTGCCGCGATAAACATAGGTCGTATCTTCTTCCCATGGAATAAACGCATTGTGAGGAAGTTCAATGGAACCTGTTTCACCGACGATGGTGTAGGTTTGCTGGAGCGCACTGATAAAGCTGGCTTCAATGGTTGCCAGCCCCCTGTTTCGAAAGTGCAAAACACCGACCGCGTGGATATCGACGCCTTCTGAGTTAAAATGAGCAGCAGCCTGCACGCTTTCGGGATTTTCTCCCATCACCCATCGTGCGACACTGACACCATAGCATCCCACATCTAAAAGGGCGCCGCCGCCCTCTTTTTTCAGACGGGCATTTTCTTTTTTCTTTAAAATCTGTTCTTCAATATGAAAGCAAAACGAAACGCGAACAAGCCGCGGGGCGCCGATCTTCCCCTGAGAAACCATTTTGTGGATGGCTCTGCTGCGCGGATGAAACCGGTACATGAGAGCTTCCATGAGATGCAAACCATTTTTCGATGCAACCGCTGCCATTTCCATGGCGTCGGCAGCATTACAAGCCAAGGGTTTTTCACATAACACATGTTTTCCGGCGTTTAAGGCTCTGATCGTCCATTCCTTGTGAAGATGGTTGGGAAGGGGAATATAAACAACGTCCACGTGTTTGTCTTCAATAACGGATTCATAGTGTGAATATAATCGGGGGATGTTATATTTTGTTGCTATTGATTCGGCTTTTTCGGAATTTCGAGATGCCAGGGCTTGAATACGGCCGTTAGCAGCGTTAAAGATGGCCGGGATCATGCATTTTCTGGCAATGGTGGCGTTTCCTAGAATTCCCCATTTTATGCTAGGATTCATCGAATGGCTCCACGGTGCCGCCTTTTGAAGCACTCAGGGCGGCTGTTTCTAAAATGGAAACAACTTTTACGGAGTCTTTTAACGATGAAACCAATGGTTCGCCGGTCAGCAGATGATCTGCAAGATTTTTATGGAATCCGTAGTCCTTTCGTTCGGGTGTGGCCATTTTTTGCTCTATAATCTGTCCTGAAGCATGGCGCTGAAAAAGGGTCAGATCCGGCGTCATCTCCGTTGCCGGAATGCGATGTTGCTGAAAGTAAACGATTGGATCGATATGATACGTGTCCACATCCTTCCAGTGACCGATGATGGCTCCTTTGGTTCCTAAAAGGTACCACTTGGGCTTGCGAACGGCAGCAATATCCGAATGAATAAATTCAGCCTCTTTCCCTCCTTTAAATTTAATCCATATTCTCTCCTGGTCGGCATTGGTAATGTCATGCCATACTCTTTTGTGGCGAAATCCGGCCACAGACTCCGGGGGATCAGGGATAATGCCGACAATCCAGTCCAAATAATGGGCGCCCCAATCATAGGCGGCACCTCCGGATATTTCTTCGTGCGAATGCCAGTACCCACAAGGGTGTGAGAACCCGCCGACAAATGTTTCCATGTAGAAAAGATCGCCGATGAGATTATCACGCAATGCGTGTTTGATGGCGGCATAGTCAGGATCCCAACGCCGGTTTTGGTGGCAGCTTAGATGGACCTGCATTTTATCAGCCACTTGAAGCATTTGGTCTGTTTCTTTGCGGTTCAGCGCCAATGGTTTTTCACAGACCACATGCTTATTATTTTTCATCATGCGAAGAGATAATTTCGCATGACTGTTCGGCGGCGTGGCGATGATGACCAAATCTACGTTATTGTCATCGGCCAAATTTTCGGCATTCGAATATATTTTTACTTCGGGAAATCGATGCGCTGCTGTTTTTAATCGCTGGGGATTTGTGTCACAAACGGCGTAGAGCTTAAATCCATCGGTTGCGTTAACGCCGATTCCATGAATCTCCCCGACCGAAGGGGCGTACCCCAATATCCCGACATTGAGGTGCTGAACCGTCTTGGGGTGTCCTGAAAGATCCCTTAATAACCGATAGATAATCTGCTTTAAGTCGGTATTATCAAAGTCTTGAAGCGTTATGCATGCCGTGTGACCGGCGTCCACCTTACGGCACACCAATACCGGGCTGTGCCCGTAGCGCCAGTCTGCATGCAATATGGTGGTTACATCATGACCGAGCTTCTGGAGGGGATGGTATCGCCCTTTCACGTAAACGGCATCGGATAATCGGACAGCCAACGGTTGATTATGGTTTTTAAAAAGGACGCGCAGTTCCGATTCCGGGCCGATACGACCGGCGGATACACCGAAAAGTTCGGATATGGGCAATTCCGACCCGCTGACCACTCCCAGCCATCCGCCCCCTGATCGAACAAACTGCTCTAATTGTTTAGGAGACGGATAAAATGCCGATGCGGGGTCCGTAATCACAACCTGAAACTTGCTTAGATCCGATGGAAGTTTTTCCGATATCGTAAGTCGAACATGAGATATTTCTTTTAAATAGGTTAACAAAGAGGAAACCTTGGATGGTGAGTTTGAAAAACAACATAAAATATTCATTTGAATGTGCGACAGCATGGATGAATCGTCTCCTCGAGCCGATGATTTATAGTAACTTTGAACCTTGAACCGGGAACCCAACATGCAAAGTTTAAACGTCTTCATCAATGATATGCCATTGAAAGCCCTCTTTCGAATCTTCTACCAGAATATCGCACTGTTGAAGAATTTCCCGGATACAGTCGGCCTCAGACCATTTTTGCTCGTTTCTAAATCGCGCCCTTAATTGAAGCATTGCTTCCACCAAAGGCGTTAAATATACCTTGAGACGGTGGGGCGAAGTCCCTAACTCGGCGCCTAAAAGCACGATGGAATCTCTTAAAATTTCGCGGGCTTGAGAAATATTTTCTTCATTTTCCAGATCTCTTTGCGCTTTCCAAATCATACTGTCCAGTTCCAAAAGCGCATTGGTCGTCTTTTTTGGATCGTGATGCGACAGCCCATGTTGAAAAGAATCTTTGACGGTGTTGACTTTACTCAATAAAGCAGCTTCCGAATTTTTCAGATCGTTGGTTTGTTTGAGATCATCGTCCAATTTCGTCTGCCATTGCCGCTGGTCGGGTTCTTTAAGCAATATATCAAGGGGGATCTCTTCCCCTTTACCCAATTTTATTTCACGCCTTTTTTTTCGGATCGTTAGATTGCCGATCCCCTGGATATCGATTCGCTGGGTTTGAAGATCGATGATGCAGGCGGTATGCTCGTCAATACCCAATATCATCGCGTCATCCGGCAACAGCGTTTCAAGCTTCTGAAAACGGGATTCACCCATAAAGCAAAACCGAGTATCATGGGTGCCGCCCTCGGCATTGTTCCAATGGGGAACAACCACAAGATTCAGCCCGAATCGGGATAGAATGTCGAGACCGTCGATCCAATGAATATCAAGACCGACCTTATAAATCTCGTATACGGGAAGTGTGAACCGACCAATGGTCAGGGCGGCCGCACTTGCGGCCACAAAACATCCGCCGGATTGAATATTTTTAATGAGAATATCAGGAATCGGCGTTTTTTGAAGATGACGAACTGTGTAAGTGGGACTTCCTGGTCCCACAAGAACAAAATCTGCATTTCGAAGCATATGAAATGCTGTTTCTGCTTCGAATGCACCGGTATTTTCCGCGGATTTGTAAGATGCGACCTGGAGCTGTTTTTGAACGTGAGTACGAAAGTATTCAACCGCTTTTCTTGAAATCTCATCGACGTTGAGTTGAAAACCCGCAGGTGTGTCTAAAAAAACAGCGGCGGCGGAAGCCGGAAATCGAGCGAGCATATTTTTATGCACCTCCACCATTGTTGCGGTGAGTTCTCCGGAACCCATCAGAACGATCGTGCCCTTTCTCGAAGACATCATAAAAAAACCTTATCAATACTGAAACGTTTGCCCGTTCTTATAGGATACAACGGTCGTTTTTAGATATAATGTAATCTCACCCTTGCCGTACACCGTCCAGCGATGACGGCCGGCGTGATTCATCATTCCTGTCTGCTCGTCGATGCCGATGCATTGGATGTGGGAAATTTTGTCGAAATACAACGAATGCCATGATCGCGCCAATGTGTCATGATGGGGAACCAAGATAACGTTTTTTTGGATCCCAAAACCCCTCTTTATCTCTTTAACCGCGGGGTCAAAATACCACTCGCATAAAACCATTGCGCCTGCACTGCTCCCGGCAAGTACGGCACCTTTTTGATGCGCGCGTAAAAGCGCATCCAGACTTCGGGTTTCTTCCAAAGTCTGAGCCAGATAGCCGGGAAACCCCCCAAGAATATAAATCAGGTTTGCCTGATCCAATTCAGCCGAAATTCTGGGATCATCGGCGGAATGTTTATCGATAATCGGCAGCGAGGCGACGTTTCTTGCACCCAGGGTTCGAAACCATTTCAGTGCAATATTGCCGGCGTTTTGGCTATTGTTGTCGGGTGCTGCGGCAGTCGGTATAATAACAATTTTAGCATTTTTCCCACCGGACAGCGCCAATGCTTTTCTGTCCGGCTCTTCCATTTTTCCCTGAAATTCGCATCCTCCCTCGAGCAGTAAAATTCCCATCTTTTAAGGGTCTCCGTTAAAAGGTATTGCGATTTACCGGTTCGCTTTTTTAATACCCAGCTGATCCAGGGCAATAATCCATTTACAGATATTGGCCGATCCTTCCACCATGATGTAGGTCGGCGTGTCACGATAGAAGCGGGCCACCGGATATTCGGCGGAATAGCCGTACGCCCCTAATATCCGCATGGCAAAACCTGCGCATTTGATTACGACTTCACCGGCCAGATATTTGGCCTGTGCCACATCGAGGCCGTTGTTCAGATTCCCCTGATCTTTTGCCCAGGCCGCCTTGTAAACCAGAAGCCGGGCCGCTTCAATTTCAGTGGCCATCTGGGCGATCATATCCTGGTTCATTTGAAACTCGCCGATGGGTTTTCCGAACTGTTTGCGTTCATTGCAATATTTTAATGATATCTCCAGGCAGGCCCTGGCAACTCCCACCGCTCCGGCGGCTGCCGAAAGCCGGGTTTGGTTGAGAGATCCGAAAAGAATCTTTGTGCCGTCTCCGGGTTTTCCAATGATATTCTCCTTGGGAACCTTTGTGTCGGTTAAAAAAATCTCTCCCGTGGGAGAGGAGTGGGAACCCATTTTTTCCAACGCCGATGTTTTAACGCCGTTAAAATTTTTGGGTTCAACGACAAAGGCCGAAAGACCTTTGGAACCTTTTTCCGGATTCGTATAGGCATAATAGATGATTATATCCGCAACATCTGCATTGGAGATCCATGTCTTGGATCCGTTTAGACACCAGTGGTCGCCTTTATCTTCGGCAGTGGATATCATGGCCATGACGTCGGAACCGGCGTTGGGTTCTGTTATGGCAAATCCGCCCAGGTATTCGGCGTTGACCAGCTTGGGGACGTATTTTTGTTTTAAGGGTTCGTTTCCGTGTTGACAAATGGTAAATGCACTCCCCAGACACTGCATGTTGATCTGGACTCGGAGAGAGCTTGATGCTTTTGCGATTTCTTCGGTGACGATCATAGCGGCCAGCCAGCCCATATCTTCTCCGCCGTATTTTTCAGGAATCACCGTTCCAAAAAAGCCGAGTTCTCCCATGGGCTTTATGGCCTCCTCATATGGGAAGTAATGGGTTGCGTCCCATTGATCGGCAAAGGGGGCAATCTTTTTGGATGCAAATTCAGAGACCGCCTTTTTCAGCATTTGAAGTTCTTTAGATAATCCAAAATCCATAAAACGTCCTCCCAATTAGAAGTTGTCTCAAAAACCATCTAAGTACCCAAACCATTACTCCCTATTAGGAGTGGAGGTACTGATAAAACCGAGGTATGACATACCGAATACCGCAGAAAGGATGGACCCGGTCAGTATCGCAATTCTGGCATCATCGATAATATGAGGATCGGTAAATGAAAGTTCTGAAAGAAACAAAGACATGGTGAAGCCGATTCCCCCAAGCATGGCGCCCCCCAAAATGTGCGACCACCTGACTTCTTGAGGCAAGGAAGCAATTCCGGTTTTGACCGATAGATAGGAAAATAGCAGAATTCCTATGGGCTTTCCGACAACCAGACCAAAGACAATCCCGAGGATTACCGGATTTGAGATTACCTCCGAAAAAACCATACCTCGAAAAATTAAACCGGTGTTCGCCATGGCAAAAATAGGCAGGATCAAAAATGCCACCCAGGGATGCAGTGCATGCAGAAGGCGCTGCAGCGGCGTTTCCACATCACGGCAGGCCATTTCCAGGTCATGAACGGCGTTTAAATGGTCCTCGTTAAGCAGGATGGAAAATCCGCAGCTCTGTTCTTCGCATTCAAATCGGTCAATGGTATTCTTGGCATTTTTCAAAAAACGATCGGTATCATACTTTCCCCTTGCCGGCACAAAAAGGGATACAACAACGCCGGCGATGGTTGGGTGAATGCCCGATCCTAATACAAAAAACCAAATGGCAAGCCCCAGCAGCGCATAGACTATTGTCCATCGAATCCAGAAAAAATTAGCGACGGCAAGACAAAGAATCAGAAAAAGGCAGATAAAGAGGTAAGACCAGACAATGGTCTTGGTATAAAAGATGGCGATAATAACGACGGCGCCCAGATCGTCGGCGATGGCAAAAGCTGCCAGAAAAATTTTCAGCCCCGGAGGAAGTCTGCGACTGAATACGGCAATGGCTCCCAAAGCAAATGCAATATCGGTGGCGACGGGGATTCCCCATCCATGTATGGTTGAAGAGCCGATGTTCAATGCAGCGTAGACAAGACCGGGAACAATCATCCCTCCCAATGCGGCAATCACCGGCAGCAAGGCCTTTTTGGGAGCCGCGAGTTCACCCACGAGAAATTCGCGTTTGATTTCAAGACCCACTGTAAAAAAGAACAAAGCCATAAGTCCGTCATTTATCCAGTGGAGAAGTGTGTTCTTGAGATGAAACTGTCCGAAAGTAAAGGAAATCTCGGTGTGCAAAAAGCTGTGATAGGTTTTTCCGATATCCGAATTCGACCAAATCAGGGCGATGATGGTTGCGACAATGAGCAATATACTACTGGCAGCTTCTTTTTGGGCAAATCGCTGGAAGGGCTTAATAATTTGGTCGGCAACCAGTTGACGGGCGGATGTCACAGTATTGTTTTGGCTTAAGGGCATCATTCCTTTTTCTTTGGGTGGAATAATATGGCTTAAATTGCGATTATCCGATTTTGTGTTTCACATTATCGCATATCAGATCTGAGGCCTTTTCCACCGATGTTTTTCCCATATCGATAATGAGATCATACAAATGCGCGGCATTCCAGTCCTCATTGAAGTAATGTTTGATATACGCCTTTAAATCGCCTTCTTCTCTGTCAATAAACGTCTTTGCTGTTTTTGGGTTCACGTTTTCGGATTGCATCACCGCTTTAATTTTTAAATCCATGTCTTTAATCAACCGGACGTGAAGCGTGTCCGGTGTTCCTTTTAAAAGACACTGTCCTCCCCACCCCAGAATGATGACGTCGCCTGCTTCGTAAACGTTTTGAACCAGTTTTTGGGTGACTTCATAATAGTTGTGATCATCAAGGCAACCATGCTCACGATCAACCACTTTCTGGACTATAGAACATGTATAGCGATCGACAAAGCGAAGGATTCGTGACTGGGATGTTTGGCGAAACATTGCCGCTTCGTTTTCAGAGATATTGAGTTCCTTAGCAATATCAGCGATTAAATTTTTACCGATGTATTCATACCCGAGCTTATCCGCTGCCAGGGACGCTACCTTTTCGCTTTCAGTTCCAAATTCCTTGCTAATGGTAATGACTGCCATGAAATCCTCCTTTAACCCCGTCAGTGCGTTACGCCGATACTTTTCATAAAATTAATCTATTACAACCCCGCCGCCTTATCAGAATCGGTTTCAAGCCAGCCTTCTCGTAATCAATAACGCCTTTGAGTCCCATGGTGGTTACTCAGAGTAAAGATTACACCGGCTCTACACTGACGATTTCCGGAACCGCCTTCTTAAGATACCGCTCAATGCCCTGCTTGATGGTCATCTGAGACATGGGACAGCCGGCACAAGCCCCTTTTAACCTGACCTTAACAATGTTGTTTTCCACCTCAACCAGTTCCACATCTCCACCGTCCGCCTGGAGAGCCGGTCTGATGTCGTTTAACGCTTTTTCAATTTTTTCTTTCATTGGTTTTATGCTCCTTATCATACCCCTTCATTAGATATGTTTTTCGAGAACCGGCCGGATATCCCCGGGTGTCAACCGAACCGGAACCCTTCCTGCCAGAAGTCGTTCTTCGTAGGTGGGTTTTTGAACCTGGTAAAAGATGCCGATGGGAATCCGCTCGCCCTCTCCATAGGTCCATTCCCGGGCCTTGACAAAGGCCTGGTTTCTGTCGGATGCGTCATGATCCTGTTCGGTAAACTCATACACCCTTTCGTTGTAATAATCATAAGTATTAAAAAAGGTGAAACAAGGCTGAAGTACATCGATAAAGGAAAATCCCTTATGGTTGATTGCGGTTTTAATTAGGGATTGGAGATGCTTCATATTTTTCGTATATCCCCTGGCGACGAAAGTGGCGCCGGCAGATATCATGAGTTCGACGGGGTTCAACGGGTCTTCAGGACTGCCTTTCGGGGTTGAGCGGCCTTTGAACCCGGGAGGACTGGTGGGTGTAAACTGACCTGTGGTGAGACCGTACACCCTGTTGTTGTGGACGATGAATGTCATGTCGATGTTTCGCTTGGCACTGAAAATAAGATGCTCTATGCCTTCACCATAAGCGTCTCCGTCACCGGCATAGCCGATCACCGTCAAATCCGGATTGGCCAGCTTGATTCCGGTCATGGGCGGAGGAACCCGTCCGTGAATCGAATAGAAGCTGTTAACGTTGAGGTAGTCCACGATTTTAGCATGACATCCGATTCCCGAGACGATAGCCACTTTATTAAGATCAAGCCCATCATTTTCAAGATCTGTCAAAGCTTTTTTGACGGATGCTAAAATGCCGAAGTTGCCGCAACCCGGACACCAGGTGTTTTGAGCATAAGTGCCTAGTTTTTTTGGGGTTGTCATGAGAGCACCTCCTTCACGTTGTCGAGTAAACCATCTACGGTAAAGGGACGTGAGTCAAAACGTAAAATCATATCGTCAACGCAGAAACCGTGACCGGCAATGAGTTTTGCCAACTGTCCGGTAGCATTTACTTCCACATCGATGATCTTTTTCGTGCCGGACAGGGCTTTTTTTAAAGATTCCACCGGCAGCGGTTCCATTACCAGAGGCTGTATCACTTTAAGACCCAGGACTTCGGCCACTTCTATGCACGCCCCTTTGGTAGAGCCCCAACACAAGAGGGCGGTTTTTGATTCCGGGTTTCCGTATACGTTTACGGTATCGAACTTTTTAAGTTCATTCTCCAAGGTTTTTCTTTTGCGCAAACGTTTTCTCTGCATTCGGGCAATCTGTTCAGGTTCCTCGGTGGTGATGCCGTTTTCATCGTGCTCATAGGAGGTGACTTTTACAATGGCTTCCGGATTTCCCGGAAAGGCCAGGGGCGAGATGCCGTTTTGTGAGTCCAGGTACCTTCTGTACTCTCCTTCGCCGTCCCATAGTAGTGAATTTTCCGGTTTGACCTTTTCCAGGTCGGCCTCGAAACTGAATATGCTTTCGCTCAAATGTTTATCGGAAAGCACGAAGGTCGGAATTTGAAATTTCCATGCAAGGTTCATGGCCAGCCCCGCAGTATAAAATGCCTCATCGGCATCACCGGGCGCCAATACGACTCTTGAAAATTCCCCGTGCCCGGCATGGATAACAAAATTAAGATCCCCTTGCATGGTGTAGGTGGGAACGCCGGTACTCGGACCGGGTCTTTGGCATTCCACAAATACAATGGGGAGTTCCCCCTGCCCTGCCAAACTCAGCGCTTCGGTCATCAAGGCAAATCCTCCGCCGGAAGTGCCGACCATGGTTTTTGTACCGGTATAAGCGGCTCCCAGAGCCATGAGCGCCACACCGATTTCGCTTTCAGGATGAACCGTAACCACCCCCAGTTCCTTTTCGTGAGCCGCCAGATAATGAAGGATGGCCGAAGCAGGCGTCATCGGGTAAGCAATGTACATGTTCAGACCGGCTTTGACGGCCCCAAGGGAAATGGCTTCATTGCCGGTGACCAGCGGAAGGGATTTTTGATTCAGTTTCGGCAGAGACTTTAAAGGGGTTTCAACCTGGTCGTAAGCATTCCTGGCGATCTTGAGATTCAGATCGACGTTTTTTTCCAAAAAACGTTTAATAACGCTTTCCAGAACAGACCATTCAAGATTCAACATTCGGGCCAATGCTCCGATGGCTGCCGTGTTCCTCATGATCGGTATTCCGTTGAACTCTTTGACGACATTCAGAAAATCGATCCCTAAACCTTGGGCATCGGCTTTTTTGGAATCATAGAGGATGATTCCGCCCGTATTGAGTCGATGTTTATGTTTTTCTACAGTATCCTGGTTTAAGGCGACAATAATATCAATCGTATCTTTATGTGCCAAGACGCGTTTTTCAGAGGCCCTAATGATGGAAAAATTGTGACCGCCGCGGATCAGAGAGGGATAATCATCATAGAAAAAAATCCGGTATCCGATACGGTTTAAAAGTTGGGCAATGACATGTCCGGCCTGCCGGATACCGTCACCTGCCTTCCCTCCAATGAGAATCGATATTTCTTCCATGGCTTACCTCCCGGGATTGAATGGGTGATTGTTGATATTGCCCGATACAAATCAAAGCGCTTATGTATTAATATAACTCTGCGTTGTTACATGTCAAATCTAATGTTTTCACAGGATAAATAGCTACGGGGTCAGGTTTATATTGTGAAATCCTGACCCTGTTTAAAGGCAATCAATCATCTTCCATGATAATGGCATCAGCGCCGCATTCTTCCGCAGCTTGCCGCACCAGCGTTTCATATTGTGTTGGAACTTCATCCACCTTGACGATGGATTTTAGTTCGTCCTCATCGTATTGGAAAACTTCAGGGCATAAATCGTTACAACGGCGATCTCCCATACAATTTTCCGTGACTTTAACTTTCATATTTTCCTCCTTTTTCGGCCCAGACTCAATAAGAAATTGTCTATAGATTTTTAATACCGGTTTCTCTAAATGCAACAAGCCAAGATGCAATTTAACCTGTTAGGATTAAACAAATTTCTGGCCGATGGCTTTTCCGTAGTCTTGGCAGGCACGCATTCCTTCATCGGTTTCAATAATCTGTTCTTTGAGATCCAATGCCCCCAAATCGATCATATCCATTTTGAATACATAAAGCATGGTGTCATATATCATGTCTGCGGATTCCCCGCTATGGGTGTAAGCCCCGAATGCACCCCCCATCTTGCCCACCAGATTGGCTTTTTCCGCCAGGAATAGAAATGTTTTCATACCTGCGGTAATATCTCGATGATAGGTGGGGCATCCGAAAACAAAACCGTCGTATCCTCCCAAATCTTTTTCATCTTTTATTTCTGAGATCTTTTTCAATTCTGAACTGTTTCCGGTGAGACGGACACCTTCTGCAATATATTCCGCCATTTTTTCCGTATTGCCTGTTCTGCTGTAATACGCGATAAGCACTTTAGCCATTTTTGTCCTCCCTTTTTTAAATTATTATTTCCCGTCGGCTTGCTACGGGGAAATTCATTGACTCCTTTTAATCCACCCTGAAAAAAGCTTTGCTGTTGGCGTTGCAAACCGGGCAGGTTTCCGGTGGTTCATTCTCGCAGGTATAGCCACATACGCTGCAGACATAATAGCTATCCACCACATCCGGGCTATCAAGGCTGTCCAGGGCCTTCTGGTAAAGATCGGCATGTATTTTCTCGACTTCATTGGCATAAGTGAAACTTCTCTCGGCGGCTTTGTCGCTTTCTGATTTTGCTGCGTCGATCATTGCCGGATACATGCTTTTGAACTCGTGGGTTTCACCGGCAATGGCCTCTTTGAGATTTTCTGCCGTCGATCTTATCCCCTTGAGAACTCTCAGGTGAGCATGGGCATGTACCGTTTCAGCTTCAGCCGCCGCCCTGAAAAGCTTGGCAACCTGCGGATAACCTTCCTGGGCGGCCTTTTTTGCAAAGGCAAGATATTTCCGGTTGGCCTGTGATTCCCCGGCAAAGGCTTCCTGCAAATTTTTTGTGGTTTGACTCATGATTCTCCTCCTTTTTTATTCAATTTTTATTCAAGTAAATCTTCCACGGTCGGTTCATGGTTGATTTCAATGCAGCCAACAACCCTTAAACTAAATCAATTGATCGACATCCCCATCAGGGGCCATAGCGCATAAACGGCAAACCCCACCACCATTATCAACAGGGTACTGGCCAATAACCCATAGAGAAAAAACTCTCCGGATGTAAACTGTTTTGATTCATAGGCGATGGCATTGGGCGCTGCGCCCACGAGCAGAAGAAACGGCATGCCCGCCACAGCCAGTGATGCATAGAGGATGACATCCGGGGTCACGCCAAAATACGATGCCAACACCAAGGCAACGGGCAGGGAGATGGCGACGGCTGCTACGTTCATGATTAAGTTGGTCATGATCATCACGAAAAATGCAATGCTCATAATAAAAAAGAAACTGCCGGCGTTATGAAAAATCGTCAGCCATTTGATAGCAAGCCATTTGGCCGCACCAGTTTCCCACAAGCAAAATCCCAAACTCATGGCGCCTGCAAAAAGCAGAATGATATTCCAGGGGATTTTTTCAAGGTCATTGATATCCAAAATACCGGTGACAAAAAAGATGATGGTTGATGTTAAGATGACTGCTGTTTTATCAAGGATATGAAGCGTCGGGAAAAATGACCGCAATGACAGCGCTAAAATACAGCCGAACACGATGGCCATAGAGATGATTTCTTTTCTGGTAAGCGGGCCGAGTTCCTTGTGCAGTTGTATCGCCCTTTCTCTGAGTCCGGGTATGACCTTTTGTTCGGGTTTAAAGAAAATCATGAAAAATACCCACAAGAAGAAAACCATCAACCATCCAATGGGGAACATGTAATAGCTTAATTGAAAAAAATCGACATCTCTTCCCACAATATCCTTAAAAAACCCGATAGCCACGGCACCGCGTGCAGCCCCTAAAAGTGTAACGATGCTTCCGGCCCCGGCTACGTAAGCCATGCCCATAAACAACCCTTTCCCGAATCGGGTCTGTTCGTCCGGTTTGCCGTACAACTCGTATATCGACAAGAGAAGCGGATAGACGGTTGCCGCAACAGCGGTATGCGCCATGATATGGGTGAGCGCGGCGATCAATATAAAACATCCAAGGTATATCATGCTTGTTTTTTCACCGATGATCACGAGCATTTTATATGCCATTCGTTTGGTAAGTCCGGTTTTGGTAAAGACAATACCGATGACAATGGAGGCAAAAATAAACATGACCGAGGGGTCCATAAAATCTGCAAACGCCGCTTTTGCCGGGCGAATGAGAAAAAAGACCTGAATCACACCAATGGCAAGACTCGTAATCCCCACCGGTACGACTTCAAAGATCCACCATGTCGTGGCAAGGAGTGCCAGTGCCAGGGCGCCTTTCCCCGCCCGGCCCAACAAAAAATGCCTGCCCAGCCCATCGACCGCGTCCGGCCATGGCGGCGAATAATATACCAGTGCAAAAAGCAACATACCGCCGGCAAGAAACATCAATTTCTTTGTGTTAACATTGGTGTAGGCAATCGTAGATTCAAAATTATCGGCCATGAGTTGCTACAATAAATGATTCTTAAAAAGGTGAGTGGTTTAATGCAATCGGTTCCTATGTCGTCGAATCAATGAGGTGCTTTTCATAATCATCTTTGATCCATTCAAACCGCCTCTTGAAAATTAGCAGCACGCCTTGAAACGACCACAAATGATCACTTTAGCAAGTAGGCGGCTTTTTAGAAACCATCAATGTTGAGTTTAAAATCTGAAAATTTCACGAACTGGGGGCTTTATAAG